>Ga0209119_1000125_pt1 | contig 77556 bp, 47 predicted proteins | sample COG_03_FD_184747 | JGI IMG/M metagenome (GOLD analysis project Ga0209119, IMG submission 184747) | Pelagic Microbial community sample from North Sea - COGITO 998_met_03 (SPAdes) (version 2) | ecosystem: Environmental > Aquatic > Marine > Neritic zone/Coastal water | place: Helgoland, sampling...
CATCTTCTTCTCCAACCCAGTATGCTCCTGGAGCAATGACGACATCACCAAAAGTGAGGTCTCCAAACGGTTGTTCGTCGTCAAGCATGAAACCAAGCAATGTACATTCCTCATCGCCTGAGTTGTAAATTTCAATATAATCTTCAGGATTTCCTTTTCCGTGTGCTTCTGTAATGTATACCGTGCCTAGTATACATGCCGGTACATTAGCAGTATACTCACAATTTGTAATGATTACAGCTTCTGAATTGTAATTGCTTGCTGTAGGGTCTGTACAACCTTCTGCATAGTCAATACATGCTGAATTTAAAGCCCCAGGAGTAGGTTCTGCTGCGCATCTCGTTCCATCTGCCGTAAAGTTAGTTGCACCAAGATCTCCGGCCAAAGATTCAAACATATAAACATTACCTTCTGCATCACCCAAGTATAGCTTATCTCCACCACTACCTATTCCGGATGAGAAACTATTTTCGGCATCCTCATAGAAAACTAAATAGCCACCGGCTACAATCACCACATCGCCAAAAGTAAGGTCATCAAAAGGTTGCTCATCGTCGAAAGTGAAACCTAACAAGGTACAATCTTCAGTACCCGAGTTGTAAATTTCAATGTAATCCTCAGGATCTCCACTTCCGTGTGCTTCCGTAAGGTAAATTGTACCTAAAACACAAGCAGGAGCTCCCGAAGGAAAGACGCACGAATCATCATCAACCGTTGCATTAAAATCGTAGTTATTTGCAGTGGCGTCAGTACATCCGGTGATTTGGATTTCGTTACATGGAGAACCTCCATACGTTACACAATTTTCACTTGTAAAATATTCGTTCCATGCTGCAAAGGAGTTGCTGTATTTACATCCATTTACGGGAACATCTGAACACGAGGAATACGTACACAATACATTGCCGTTTTCATCAACAGGTTGAATCGTTGCTGCATCGACGTAATTGTTCGCATTGCTGTCCATACATCCTTCAACAGAAGGTAAATTGTCTTTCAACCATTCCATTCGCGTGGAGTACCATTGTTTCATATAACCAATGGCATCATTGTATCCGGCAAGCCCGGTATTTCCTGTAGCAACATCACCCTGATTGGCGTTCGGCCAAACCTCTGTCCCAAGATGAGGGCTCCATCGTAGGTCATTTTGAACGGCTGAGGATTTTAATGCTTCAGCATATGTTGTGATCAGGTTCAGTATAGAGTCTTTTTTAGCATAGTAATGGTCGTGGAATTTAATTTTAACTTGTTTCTCAAATTCAGGGTCTTGCATCAAACGAGCAATCCAAGGGTTTTCTTTAACCCACCAGCCTGTCGGAAACTCACTGTCAGAATAGTTGTTGTTTCCAAAAGACAAGTCAAAGTCCCATAGCGGACCCATCTTAATTTTCCCTTCGTTATTTTCATCGAGAACGACATTGAAGTAGATGCTTGAAAACCATCTAGAATCCACATTTTTAGTGATTTCATTGATCAAAAACCAGTCTATAAAGCTTTCTACATCAATGTACTTGGCATAGCCCGATGTAGGGTCTCCGAAATTACTTCCATACAGCGCCGATTCAAAAGCATTGATGAATGTGCTGATTCTATTTTTTGTTTCATTTGCTGCTGCAGCTCCATTTTCTACAATGATATCATTGATGTCGGGAGCCTTGAATGCAATCACGGGAAAACTACCTGAAGACACGTAGTGGTCGTCTGCATCAAGCCTTTCAGGTTGATCAATTTCCATGAGGTAGCCATTGTCTCCGATATCAACGCGATTTGACTTTTCTTCGACTTTTTGAGTGATGTTATAGGTTCCGTTGTATTCACCATTGATGTATACTTCAGCAAATTCTCCTTCTGGTGTCCAGTCCAATGAACTGGTATAGCCCATATCAAAAGCCATGGTATTTCTGAGCATGGTTTTATCCGAATACTCCGCAAGAAAAAGCCATTTTTTGTCGTTTGGCATGTCTAAAAACTTCGCCTTTTCAGCAAGTTTCATCTGGTAAGGTTTCTTTGGATGAAAATACCAGGAAGAGTTTCCTCGGCCTCTGATTTCCATCACCAATGAGTCAAGCCCTTGGATGGCAGCGCCACTTTTTATGCTTGTTCCTCCAACAACCGTTACGAGACCGTTGATGTAGCCTTCTGTTTTTTCCTTTATGGTCGCTTGGTTTTCGGTGTCAATATAAACTTTAGGCAATAGGGTTTCTACAGGAGCAACCTTTTCACAGACGTCGTTTATGCAAACTTCATCGTAAGCACAGGTGTTACAGACGTCGTAGGTGCAAATTGAATTTCCTTCTGCATCTAGGCCTGCTGTGGTTGCATTTGGGTTGTAGTTGGTTGCATTTGGGTCCATACAACCAGAGCCTCCTGGGCTATTTCCGGTACAACTTCCATAGGCAACTACAGGAAGAATGGTATTTGTACTTCCTAGATTGATGTACCGGTCTGTGTATTGACCTGTTCCACAATTCACAAGACCTGCTTCGCTTTCAAAGCCTTCCCAAGTCCCAAAAGAGGGTTGGTTCCTGAATTTATATAGGTAAGTTTGATTAGGGTCTAATCCAATTGAAATGCTCCAAATGTCATTTCCGATGTCATTCATCAGATAACCTTGTTGTCCAAATCCACCACCGGCTAAATAAACTCCTTCAGGATGAACAGTCTCATTGCTCATGTTTACTTGGAAGGTAACATTAACTAGGCCATCTCCGTATTCACAGGTATTATCATCTTCCGTGGCATTAGGATTGTAGTTGTCTGCCGTACTATCGGTACATCCTGAAACGACTGCAGAAGTATTGCTCCCAAAGTATAGGTTTTTGAGTCGTACGGTCCCATTTCCATCAACTTTGAGTTGCTGTACATTGGCTAAGTCTACACTCGGATAAGTCGATAGTGGAATTTTGATGCTGTTCCATTGACCATATTCAAGGTCTACCGAATAAGAATCTCCGTCGCGTGTTGGATCTAGACTGATCACGTATATGTTTAGTTCTGTAGAATTGTCCGTGTAGTAATCCAAGTGAAAATAATCGTAATCAGACACATCTTGAGAATCAAAGCTCGTGCCTTGATAATTAAGGTTGGTATACACCAATTCATCACCCACAGTAACCAGTGTGCTTTGTCCCCAACCCGGATTGAAATCTACCTCCTGAATATCGTCAAAGTCGTCACTGAAGATGGATAATACATCCGTAGGAGGGTTATCATTACCGGTATTGTTGTCGTTATTGTTGTTTCCAGAATCTCTTTCATCGCTACAACTTCCATAAGTCACTACGTCTAGCGTCATGTCATTCTCACCGACGTTAACAAGTCGGTCGTTGTAAGCATTCCCTGAAGAGCAGCCTCCAGCAAGGATGCCTGTACCGCTCTCAAAGCCATCCCAGGTTCCATAGGATGGTTGGTTTCTGAATTTGTAGTTGTAGGAAGTGTTAGGTTCAACGGGAATGGTTACGGCCCAAAGGTCATTACCTTGATTGGTCATAAGGTACCCGTCTTGTCCAAAGTCTCCTCCAGCCAGATAAACACCGTCAGGGTTTACCTGTTCATTGCTCATGTCCACCTGGAAGGTTACGTCGGTTGTGTAATCTCCATTGCCTGGTTGGTATACTCTCACGTAATCGATTTCCATTGCGCCTTGAGTGAAACCAGGATCAATATCTTCCGCAATAGCAAAATTCAACAATAAAAATTGTTCGGCATCGAATGGCCATGTTTCAGCATTTTTTACGGGAGGATTGTAGGTGTAATGTTCAGCACCGTCTACGCTAAAGACTAATTTTTCAGGGGTCCAAACCAAACCGTAGGTATGCATTTGTGACGATGCTGTGTAAATCATTTGACCGCCATGATTGATCGTTCCCCCATGGCTGGATGGGGTGTGGGTAGCACTTTGTACAAAGTTTTGATTGTTACCCCAATGCTCCATGATGTCGATTTCTCCACAGGCAGGCCAAGCCGTTGTTCCATGAGATCCTGTAAAATAAGCCCCAGGTTCTATAATGTTCTTTCCTAGAGTCCATATTGCTGGCCAAGTTCCCCGACCCGAAGGTAGTTTTGCTCGGACCTCTACTTTACCGTATTGAAATGCAAATTTAGAGTTCAGCCGTGCCGAGGTGAATGCTTTTGTGTGTCCTTGATCGTTGAAAGCCTCTTTTTTGGCTACAATTTTAAGTATCCCATTTTCCACATAGGAGTTTTCAATTCGATTGGTATAATGTTGTTGTTCGTTGTTGTACCAACCCCATCCGTTTGGAAGTTGGGTTTGATGAAACCATTTCTCAGAATCAACGGCTCCATTTGAATCAAATTCATCCGAAAAAACCAAATTCCATTCTTGTGCGAAGGAAAAACTGGTTGCAAAAATACTTAGTAAGAAGACGTAATTAAATATTTTCATGCTAGGGGGTTAGGTTATACATTGCAAGATACTGAAAAATAATAAGTTATAATACGTGCATTAAAAAAGTCACTATTTCTTAATATGAACAATTACAAATATAATACATGGGTGAAATAAGTTATTATCTGGTGGGTTCAAGTTTGTCCTATTTGACAATACAGACCTCAAAAATAAATCTTTGGAGAATCTATTTTTAAAAATAAAATCTTGATGGATTAAATTTTAATCCTCCTGATGAAAGGTTTTGTTTTCCTTGATGTATGCGGAAGGAGATAAATTGCATTGCTTTTTGAATGCGTTGTAAAAAGCGGTTTTGCTGTTAAAACCTACCTCATGAGATAAGGGGCTTTGGTTTATTTAGCAATTTAATCAATTTTGAGTAATAAAAAAAGGGGCTAAAAGCCCCTTTTTTCTAGTTATGAATTAATTACTTAACTATTTTATCAACACTACCATTGTCGTATAGGTAAAATAGAACTGAACCATCGAAACGATCTTTAGGATCTTTGATTTCTTGGCCTAAAAGATTGATGATTTTCACCAAGCTCTTGTCATCAGTGGCTGAATTTGTAAGCTCTGAGTGACTTTCAATCGCAGTAGCAATGTTTATTGCGTTGCTCTGGTAGGTTTCAGAGCCCTCTTTCCAGTGTTTTACTGAGAAGTTGGTTGTTTTTCCTGAAGTCCAAGTTTTAAAGCTTACGATTTCTTTTTGATTCATTCCTTCTTTTGAGCTGGTTGTGGCATCGTCTCCCCAAATAGAGAGTACGCTCAAGGGTCTTGAGTAGGCCGCAGAACCAATGATTGTACCCAAGGCGTCATATGCTGCAATTTCACTACCTATTTCAGGACGTATATCCCAGGCCTCATCTTCAATAATCACGGTCATGTTGTGATCTGTAGGGGCTACTCTTGGGAAGTGCTGTGTGTGATTCTGGGTAAGCTCAAGAGACGAAAGTCTGTATGCATCGTCATTGGAATGGTAGTGAAGCGTTCCCGAATCGGTAATTTTGATTTGGTATCCTTCACCAGGCTTCATATGTCCAATTCCGTTAAAGCTCCATTCCGGAAGGTAAGCAGCTCCCGACGAATTTTTGGCAATGATCACTTTGTCTACCATATCTGCAAGCACCATGTCACAAGGAGCAGATTCTGTTCTTAGATATCCAATCATGTTCCAACCTTGTACGCAGCTGATTGGGTTTTGCTCTGGGTTTGCATAATCTCCAGAAATAGTTAGATCACAAGCCTCCGAAGTTTTTATTTGATATCCTTGTCCCACAACGACGTTTCCAATACCGTTAAAGTTATATTCTGGTAGGTAAGCTGCACCCGCGTAATCTTTAGCAATGATTACCTTATCGATGATAGGTTCTAAGATAATACCTAGGTCTTTGTCTTGAGGAATCATGAAGGTGGAAATGATCGACCAGCCTTTCACCAAATTCAATTCTTGCTCTGTTGGTCCCGAAGGAGTTTCCGTTGCTGTAATCGAACTGATGAAGGTTATACCGTTTGTTGTATAGGTTTCAACACCGCCTGAGTAGGTGATTGAAGCTGAGAATTCCTCACACAATTCGGTATCCCATACACGGTAAATAAATTCTTGATTGGATGTAAGACCATCTGTTTCCGTAGATGAGCTATCGTCTCCCATGGCGGCAATCTGTACGGTTCCATCTTGGAACTCAGCCCAACCTGCACTTTTCAGATTCCCATTATCATCTTCATAGAATACACCAATGACCGCCCCTTCTTTCATTGGGTTTCCACCGACGTCTATCCATGTTCCATTAATGAAAATAGAGTGGTTTTGGTCCGTAGTAATAAAGTCCCAGTTGGGTTTGCAGGATGAATACTCACAAGTTTGATTGTCTTGAGTGGCATTCGGATTGAAATTAAGTGCTGTATTATCTGTACATCCTGGAACTTCTGTGAAAGATCCTTCACAAGGGGTTCCTCCGTAACCCGAGCACGCGGTTCCATCAAATTCTGGATTGAAAACACCAAAACCATCTGAATAAATACATCCCGGTTCCGGAATGTCGTTACACGATGTATAAATACAGGTTAAGTTTCCATATTGATCAAGGGATTGAGTGCTTGCAGAAGCGTCGTAGTTTGTAGCACTGGCGTCAATACAGCCTTCACTACCTGAGTTTCCACCCGTATTTCCACCACCGGAACCTTCACATGGGGTTCCTCCGTATTCAACACAATTGGCTGCATTAAAGTCTGCATGGAATGCTGAGTAGTTTTCCGTGTAGTAACATCCTTCCGCATCAGGTATGTCATCACATGAGCTGAAGTTACAAGCGATGTTTCCATACTGATCTAAACCTTGTACGGTTGCTGCTGCATTGTAGTTGTCTGCATTTGCGTCAAGACATCCTTCAATGTTTGAATTGTCACCCGTGTTTCCACCCGTATTTCCACTTCCAGATTCATTACAAGGGGTCCCTCCGTAACCCGAGCACGCGGTTCCATCAAATTCTGGATTGAAAACACCAAAACCATCTGAATAAATACATCCCGGTTCCGGAATGTCGTTACACGATGTATAAATACAGGTTAAGTTTCCATATTGATCAAGGGATTGAGTGCTTGCAGAAGCGTCGTAGTTTGTAGCACTGGCGTCAATACAGCCTTCACTACCTGAGTTTCCACCCGTATTTCCACCACCGGAACCTTCACATGGGGTTCCTCCGTATTCAACACAATTGGCTGCATTAAAGTCTGCATGGAATGCTGAGTAGTTTTCCGTGTAGTAACATCCTTCCGCATCAGGTATGTCATCACATGAGCTGAAGTTACAAGCGATGTTTCCATACTGATCTAAACCTTGTACGGTTGCTGCTGCATTGTAGTTGTCTGCATTTGCGTCAAGACATCCTTCAATGTTTGAATTGTCACCCGTGTTTCCACCCGTATTTCCACCACCGGAACCTTCACATGGGATTCCGTTATAGTTAACACAATCATTCGCATTAAAATTGTCGTGCCAACCCGCAAATGCATCGGAATAAAGACAGCCTTCAGATGGGGCATCTGCACACGATGAATATACGCAAAGGGCGTTACCCCACTGGTCAATAGCTTGGTCATTTGCATTGGCATTGTAGTTGCTGGCATTCGGATCTAAACAACCCGAGATGTCTACATGACCATTAAAATCGCCATCTGAGGGTTGGTAAACACGCACCCAATCAATTTCAATTTGGGAAGGGAATTGAGTATTATTGTTTGGGCCGCTTCCCGTAATCGCTAAGTTTAGAATGATGTACCAATTTTTGTCATTAAAAGGCCATCTGTCGTTGGGGTAATCTGCCGGTGTGATTTGAAATACTTTTTGATCATCTACGTACCAAGCAATATAGTCTGGGTACCAGCGTACTTCGTAAATGTGGAAATCATCTGCGTAGGACCCTGCCATGCTATGGTTGAAGCTTCTGTAAGTGCTTCCTTCACCGCATGTTCCGGCGTGGGCAGCTCCGGTGGTTACATTTACATCTCCATTGTGCGCCCATTGCTCCATGATGTCAATTTCTCCATCACAAGGCCATCCACCTCCTGAAGGTAAGAGCCAAAAGGCGGGCCAAAAGCCTTCTCCTTCAACTGTTTTCATTCGAGCTTGTACTTTTCCGTATTTGAAAGTGAACTTCCCATCTGTTTTTATTCTTGATGAGGTATAGTTCATCCCTCCGACATTTTGTTGTTTGGCTACAATCTTTGCGGTTCCGTTACTTACAGTTGTGTTTTGGGATTGATAGTATTGAGATTCTCCATTTCCCCAGCCCCATAGTCCGTATTGTGATCCGGTGCCTGTTTCGTGGGTCCAAACAGTGCTGTTTAAGCTTGATCCATTGAATTCGTCCTCAAAAATCTTTTCCCATGTTTCTTGTGCGAAGGAAAAACCAGTGATCAGAAGACTTACTAAAAAGGTGATTTTGAATGTTCTCATAGTGGGGGAAGTTTATAGTTAGCAAGATACTGAAAAATATCAAGTTGTAAAACGTGCGCTTAACGTAGAATGCACGCTTTTTGATACTTCTTCCTTACAAAAATACAAAGAGTTTGCAATTGGGTGGATGGATTCGGATTTGAAGTTTGTGTTGTTTGAGTAAAACAAGACGAAAAAACAACGTTCAAAGAAATGATTTTTTTAAAAAATCAAGTTTGATCGGTTTAACTTTCATCCGTTTCAACCCTTGGCTTGATGTTCTTTGATGTATGCAGTAGGGGATAAATTGCATTGCTTTTTGAATGCGTTGTAAAAGGCGGTTTTGCTGTTAAAACCTACTTCATGGGCTATGGCAAGAATGGTGTATGTTTTGTGCTTTTCGGAGACAAGCATTATTTTTGCCTCTTTGATTCGGTATCGATTGATGTAATCAGAAAAACTGATTCCTTCGATGCGATTGATGACGTGAGAGACTTTGTGCGCAGAAATGTTGGATGATTTTGCCAAGTCATTTAGGCGATACTCTGGGTTTAGGTGGACTTTGTCTTTTTCAATGATTGCTTTAAGTCTCGTCATGATCAAGAGGCATTCTTCGTGATTTAAGCTGGGTGTATTTTTTTTGTCTTCGCTTGTTTCAACTTTATTGATTTCATCAGAGGCATCAGAACGATTGTTCGGGTCAATTTTAATCAATTTGATCACAAGACACAAGATTAAAATCAGCAGGATGAGTTTTATCCATAGACTGATTGATTCGAAGCCAAAAGATTCTTCAGTCAATACATTTTTTGTGCAAGGCGTACCGCCGTAGCTTGCACAGTCTGTGGCTGTAAAGTCATCTTTGAGTGCAGTGTATACAGTTGCATAGAAACATCCATTAGCCTCTGGGATTGCATCACACGATGTAAACGTACAAACGATGTTGCCCCACTCGTCTATAGCTTGAATTGTAGCATCTGCATTGTAGTTTTCTGCATTTTCATCTGTACAACCCTTAACATCGCCATTTGAGGGGCACGGAACCCCACCGTAGCCAGAGCATTGTTCTGCGGTAAAGTCTTCTCGCAATGCAGCGTATGCATCTTGGTATATACATCCTGCAGCATCCGGGATGTCATCACACGAGGCGTAACGACACAAAGAGTTTTGCCATTGATCCTCAGCGCCTACTTTTGCGTCTGCATCATAGTTGGTTGCTTTATTATCCATACAGCCTTCGAAGCTATTCACACATGCTTTTCCTCCGAATCCAATACAGTCCTCAGCTGAGAAATGTTCGTGGTAAAGAGCAAATGATGATGGATACAAACAGCCCTTAGAAGGAACATCATCACAGCTTGCATAGGTGCACAATTGATTGTTCCAGATGTCATAGGCTTGTTCCGTTGCATTGGGGTCGTAATTCGTTGCTGCGGGGTTTATACAAGCCCCTGTTTTCTGGATGTGGTATTCGCCACAAGCTTTCCCGCCGATGTTTAAGCAGGCTTCATGGCCAAAAGCAGTGCGATATGGGCCGAATGATTCGAGGTAAATACACCCATCAGAAGGAGTCGTCTCGCATGACGCATAGATACATAAAAGGTTTCCATTGACATCTTTGGATTGAAAGGTTGCTTCGGCATTAAAGTTGGTCGCATTTTCATCCATACAACCCGATAGGCAGGGAGCCCCCCCATAATTTTCGCAATCTTCAGATCCAAAAAAATCGTTCCACTCGGAAAATGAACTTATGTATAGACATCCATCAGAAGGAATGTCATCACAAGAGGCGTAAGTACAGCGTAAATTACCGTATTCATCCTTTGCCTGAATGTTTGCTGCCGGGTTGAAGTTTGTAGCTTTAACATCCAAGCAGCCCCCTACATTTTTGTTGTAGGGGTTTGTTTGGCTTTGGGCAAATGAAAGATTCGCGATCCAAAGGGTCGCAAACAATAAAAAAGCAAGTTTTGTTAGCCTAGCTTTAATCAAAGACTTTTTTGTGTAAGTGGGGTTCAACATCTCAAAGATAGCAATTTACTAAAAAAAGGCTCATTTAATTGTGGGAATTGTTAATGAGCTTCTTGCGATTGTAAAGAACCATGAAATAAAAGGAACGACACTTGAGGTGAGTGCCAATACTTCCCGTTTCAGTAAAACGGGACGATAAAGTAGGCAATAACACTGCTTTTTATTGGGGAATGGAATGATACTGCTGCAACATTCTCATACCTGGCAGAACAAAAATAAAAAATGGAAGATCTTTTGAACTCACCTCCATTTAATATTTATTCTCTCATTAATATTATTATTTTTATCAAAAGATAAACCCACAGGACATGTATCAAATCAAAAATGAATCGGACTACATAAAATCGTACAAAGCCTCTGTTGAGGATCCCAAACTTTTTTGGGAAGAAATTGCAGAAAATAATTTCACCTGGCAAAGGAAGTGGGAGCATGTATTGAACTTTGACTTTTCTAAACCGGAATTCAAGTGGTTTGAAGGCGCTCAACTCAACATTACAGAAAATTGTATCGATCGTCATCTTAATGATCGTGGCGATAAAACAGCGATTCTTTTTGAACCCAATAATTCTGAAGAAAAAGAGGAGCATATTACTTACAAAGAATTGCACGTTCGGGTTTGTAAATTTGCCAATGTGTTAAAAGATCAAGGCATTAAAAAAGGAGATCGGGTATGCATTTATTTACCCATGATTCCGGATTTGGCCATAGCAACTTTGGCTTGTGCAAGAATTGGAGCCATTCATTCTGTGGTGTTTGCAGGTTTCTCTTCAAGCTCCCTTGCTGCTCGAGTTAATGATGCAGCCTGCAAGATGGTCATCACCAGTGACGGTTCTTTTAGAGGAAATAAGTGCATCGATTTAAAATCTATTGTCGATGAAGCTTTAGATTCTTGTCCATGCGTTGAACGTGTTTTGGTGGCAAAAAGAACCCATACCGATGTTGCGATGAAAGTTTCTCGTGACATTTGGTTGCAACCTCTTTTGGATGCTGCAGTAGCGGTGTGTCCAATTGAAATTATGGATGCCGAAGACCCCTTGTTTATTTTGTATACCTCAGGTTCTACCGGAAAACCAAAAGGTATGGTCCACACTTCGGCAGGGTATATGGTCAATACTGCTTATACGTTCAAAAATGTTTTTCAGTACGAAGAGGATGACGTTTATTGGTGTACGGCAGATATTGGCTGGATTACAGGCCACAGTTATATAGTTTACGGTCCTTTGTTAAACGGAGCAACTACTTTGATGTTCGAAGGGGTTCCGTCTTATCCGGATTGGGGACGATTTTGGGAAATTGTACAAAAACATCGGGTGAATCAGTTTTATACGGCCCCAACGGCTATTCGCGCCATGGCAAAGGAGGATCTTAGTCATGTTACAAAATACGATTTGAGTTCCTTAAAATTATTAGGTACTGTTGGAGAGCCTATCAATGAAGAGGCTTGGCGCTGGTATCATAAAAATATTGGAGATGAAAAATGTCCGGTTGTGGATACTTGGTGGCAGACTGAAACCGGGTCCATCATGATTGCTCCTATTCCTACTGCCGTTAAACCGGTTCCTACCTTTGCCACACTGCCACTTCCGGGCATCCAACCTGTATTGGTTAATGCGGATGGTGAGCCTATTGAGGCAGATAAAACGGAAGGAAATTTATGCATTCGTTTCCCATGGCCTTCGATAGCCAGAACCATTTGGGGAGATCATCAGCGATACAAAGACACTTATTTTTCCAAATTTGAGAACTGTTATTTTACGGGAGATGGAGCCATTAGGAATGAAAAAGGGTACTATCGCATTACCGGTAGGGTGGATGATATCATTCTGGTTTCGGGACACAATTTAGGTACCGCTCCCATTGAGGATTGCATCAACGAGCACCCATTGATCGCTGAAAGTGCGATTGTAGGTTTTCCAGATGACATCAAAGGAAATGCTTTGTATGGGTTTTTGACGGTCAAATCTCCAGTAAATTCAGGCGAAGAAAAAGAGTTGCATCATCAAGTCAATCAGTTGATTCGGGATAAGATCGGTCCGATTGCTAAATTGGATAAAATTCAGTTTTGCTCTGGGCTTCCAAAAACTCGTTCCGGAAAAATCATGCGTAGAATTCTCAGAAAGATCGCTTCCAAAGATGCAGAAAATCTGGGTGACACAAGCACCTTGTTAAACCCGGAAGTTGTTGAACAGATTCGGGACAATGCCCTTTGATTTTAAGATGCAATCAGCTACCATTTAAAAACCTCGTAGGTGCGAGACCATTCGGCAGTTTGACCCGGTAAAATTTGAATTTTGATAAATAATTCGGGACTTATAACGTGCTTACTGCCCCACACATTGATGCTTTGGGTTTGAAAGCTTCCTACTTCTCGAATGCCAATTTTTGAAATCAAATCCTGCAATTCCCACCGAGCGTCTACCATTTGATTGCCGGATAAATTACTAAAAAAGAAGGGCTCTTCAGGGTTTGCATTAAATTTTAGTTCTGATTCATGAACGTTGACCTTATTCCCCGGATTGACGATTTCTTGAAATTCCGAACGCTGCATTTGAAAGGGGAATTTTAAAAGGATATTTCTCCCAAGACGTGTTTGGTTCAGTCCGATAAAGTTGTGATTGTATTCATTCGTAACGATCTCTTTCTCTCCAGTATTTTCTAGAATGTATTTAATAGAGAAGCTTTTTTCGAACAACTCGATTTCTTTTGTCAAACGATAAGAGTATCCATTAATAGAATCGGAGGTACAGTAAATGATAATTTTATTTTTTTCAGTAATTACTCTAAATGCAGCAGGGATGATTTCGTAGTTTTCATTGAAACGGTATTCGCTTTTTGTTTTTTTGAGTAAGCCAACACCAATTTTATGAAACCATTCTCCTATTTCTGCTTCCTTGAAACCTAAGGGAGAGTCTATACCAAACTCATTGTATAAACCTCTTCCGAATCCATGTTCGTTTTTTTTTGATAGGTTTTCGCTACTAAGTATAGAAGTATTTTGAAAACGCAGTTGCGTAATCTTACCTGTCCAATCAAATCTCGACCCACAGTAGTTTTCAAAAGGGTGATCAATAATTATTGTGCAGTTGTTGTTTTTTATTTCTAGCGGCATTCAGAGATTTCTGTTTACGGTTGAATATGGATGTTACAAGAATTTTGATGTTACACATAATAAATTCTGATGTTGAAAAAGGTTTAAAGCAAAAGATTTTGTGTTAAAATATATTTACATAATTAGCAATCTAATACCAGGTTGAAAATATTTTGTAAAGATATATTTATTCAAGAAAATCTGGGTTCACATTGTTTTAATACACATTTAACCATTTCTTTTTATTCCTTTTATATTTTCGCTTCAAAATATATCAGTCTTTATGAGAACATTTTTTCTATTTTTTACTACACTATTTGTTGTCGCTTGTGGGCCCAAGAAATACTCTGAGGATGAGACGGTAATGCTTGTTACAGAACATAGCCTCTCGCCTTATGATTCTATTGTATCGATTAAAAAAGTTAACCTTTTTAATTTCTTCACAGCCAAATCAAAAATTGACCAGTATGAACCTATAAATGGGGAGTTATATTCTGATTTTGGACTTGTAGGCGTCTTTGTTGAGGGTAAAGTTAAGGATGGAGTCCATAGAATGTGGTATGACAGCGGTCAATTAAAAATTGAAGCAAATTATATGAACTATAAAAAAGAAGGATTGTTTCAACATTGGTTTGAATCGGGCCAAGTATACCATCAGTGTTACTATATTAACGGAGAGTTTAATGGAGAAAATAAATCTTGGTATTCCAATGGCAATAAAAGACATGATGGTCTGATTATTGGAAATACTATGGTAGGTGAACAAACCTATTATAATCTTGATGGAAGTATTGAAAAGATTGATCACTGGCCTAATATAGAATAAGGTGAGCTTATTTTTTTGAGTGATTTCTTCATTTTAAAGTTAGCTATATTTTAGGGTTTTGAAGCCTATATTTTGTATTTTGCTAGGATGAAAAACCTCTCCTATTATCTAAAGAACTTTGCGTACAATGCATTGCCGAAAAGTTTTTTTCATTGGAAATTCCAACAAATAAAAAATCTGGAAAAAACGCTAGATCCAAGTATTATAAACACACGTTTGAATTATTATTTTAAGGGCAACGAAATGTTTGAAATACCCAAAAAAACACCTTCCATCAAACATTTTAAAAGAACAAAAGGAACGGGGTATTATTTGGACCTTAAAGAGTTTCTTCACTACTTCAACGCACACGTAAAGTTTGCCTACCATTTTGGTGATGAAACGCATGTAAATGACCACCCTACCTTATTTAAAGCAAGGCCAATCGGCGGAGAGAATGGTAATTCCGTTTTGTTTAAACTTAACAAATACCGCCATTTTAGGTGGGTGAACGATCCTTATTCCTTCACTGAAAAGAAAAATATTTTGGTGTGGCGCGGTGGTGCCTACAAAACGCTGAGAAGAGATTTCGTAAGGGCGTATTGGAATCATCCGCTTTGTGATGTTGGGCAAACGAATAAACCTGTAGAGGACGCTCCCTGGCAAAAAGAATATTTAAGTGTTATGCAACAATTGCAGTATAAGTTTATCTTTTGCCCTGAGGGTAATGATGTCGCAACAAATTTAAAATGGGTCATGTCCTCAAATTCTCTTTGCATGATGCCGAAACCCAAATTAGAAACTTGGTTTATGGAGGGAACTTTGGTGGCCGGAGTACATTATGTTGAAATTGCTGATGATTTCTCTGATCTTGATGAGAAAATTCGTTTTTACGCTGCGCACACAGATGAAGCACAAGAAATCATCAAGAATGCCCATGCTTTCGTGAAGCAATTCCAAAATAAAAATTTGGAAGATTATTTGTGTTTTAAGGTTTTGGAGCGTTATGCTAACAGGAGCGGTCAAAGCCATGTTTTACGATTTAATTAGGGCATTGTTTTATACTTACAAATCATAAAACCAAAATTTTGTTGAAGAAGCCCGTAATACATAAGATTACCGATGGGGAGTACATCCACATTCCTGATTTTTATGATTTGGATTCAGCAGATTCATACTTCAAAGATTTGATTGAAGGAATCTGTTGGACCCAAGAGAAGATGCATATGTTCGGAAGGGAAATCAATTTCCCCAGGTTGATGGCCTTTTATGGGGATGCAGGAAAGAGCTATTCATTTTCAAAAAACACGTTTCATGCAAAAGAATGGACGCCAACACTTCTCAAAATTAAAACCGATTTAGAATCGAAGTTTCAAATGGAATTAAATTCTGTATTGATGAATCAGTATCGAGATGGAAACGATTCCATGGACTGGCATCAAGACGATGAAAAAGAATTGGGGCTCAATCCAACGATTGTTTCGGTCAATTTTGGTGCCTCAAGAATGTTTCAATTGAGACATTTAAAAACCAAGGAAAAAATAAACATTCCCTTAGAGCATGGCAGTGTGTTGATTATGAAAGGCAGTTTACAGCACCATTGGCAGCATCGTTTGCCAAAAACAAAAAAGGCGGTTGGGCATCGGATTAACCTAACTTTTCGTTTGATTCAAAACCGGTAGTCTCCAATAAATTAATCCAGCTAGTTACATGGGTCTTTGTTTATGTATGTAAGGGAACTGGCGTCCTTAACTTTCAACTGATATCCCTCTCCGGGTTTCATGTCGCCTATGCCATTGAAACCCCATTCGGGTAACAAGGCATTTCCATTAAAATCTTTAGCAATGACTAAGTTGTCAGCAACAATTAATCCATCAAAGACCAATTGAGCATCTTCTGGTTCTATTTGTAGGTAGCCTATGGTATTCCAGCCTTTAGGTAAGGTAATGGAGTGTTCTTCCGGAACGGCATAATTTCCTGATAATTCCAAAGTGCATGTATTGGTTGTTTTGATGAGATATCCTTCTTTGGGGCTGATGTTCCCAATGGCATTGAAGTCCCATTCGGGTAGGTATGCGTTTCCTGTATTGTCTTTTACGATGGTGATTTGATTGTTTAGAATAAGGGGTTCGAGAACCTTTCTAATCTCTCTGTCAGTGGGAACAATGTAACTTGAAAAGATAGACCAGCCGGAAGGTAAATGCAGCGTTTGTGAATTGGGTTTGTTTACCTCATTATCGCAGGGTGCTTCGCAGAATTCGGTGCCTACCTCGTAGGTAAAGTACTTGGTGACTGATATCCCGCCGCCCGCATAGGCAAACTTGCAGGCATAGCTTAGCGTGGAGCCTGCAGTTTGGTTTGCCAGCGTCGCACTAAATTTAGTTCCATAAACACGATTCATAGGTGTTTCGCTAAAAGGCAATTCATTCCATAAATAACTAACCACGCCATCTTTGTCTGAATCTAACAATTCAAATGAAACGATTACGTCATTTTCAATCGTTTCAAAACTCACCGAATAGCCTTCAGAAAAAGTACCTTGTTCGGCTTCTACGGAACTAACTGTACAAGTGTTTTCATCGTTTACGATGATGCTGATGCTTGAAGAGGTGCTTTTGTTGTTTTCATTGTCCGTTGCAATGGCCTTAATGCTGTAAGTTTTTATTACGGCTGGCTGCCAATTTATTTGGTAGGGAGGGGTGCTGTCTTCTCCAATTTTAACAGCTCCATCAAAAAACTCTACTAAGGTGATGCTACCACCGGTGTCCGAAGCGGATGCGGACAGCGTTTGAGTGGATCCGAGTAAAACGATACTTCCAGTGTTTGGTGAGCTCATCGATACAATAGGGGCATTGTTTGTGCCCGAGTTCGGTTCTGCCAAAGTGAAAACCATTTCACCAAGGTTAAATTCCCCACCGTCTATGGCTATGCGTATGACCTGTGTACCTTGATTTAAAGCAATTTGATTGACTTGTTTGGCTCTCCAGCTGTCCCAAGCTCCTGTGTAAGACATGGAAATATCCGAGCTTATTCGAGTGCCGTTGTTTTCCAGATGGAAAGGGCCTCCTCCACCCGAGTTTCCGCAGGCATAATTGAAGTTGAGATTGTACACCCCAGAAGTTGTTACATAGACGGTATATTCCATCCATTCTCCGGAACTAATCCAGCCGACAGCAGCTCCTTGTTGTGCGTCAGAAAATGCATCCACAGATTCATCGGGCCTATAATCACCTTGATTCTCTTGAGATAAGTCTAGATAGGTAATGTTTTGACCCTTACCTCCTTGAAATTTATCGTAATGCCCCGCTTCTATCGTCCCCGGAATTTGGCTTGTAGGCGTTAGGAAAGAGCTTTGACTCCCCACCTGAACGCTGACGACGTTACTGGTGGTGAATGCATTACCGAGATACATCTTGGCATACAGGCTCTGCATTCCGGAAGCTAAATTAGAAACTTCCATGTTATAGGGAGCGCTGACATCACTCCCGATTAATGTAGTGCCGTTGTAAAAATCGATTTTGCTAACTTCAGTTTCATTGGTCTCCGCAGTTAGAAGTACACTGCCATTTTCGTCGATTTCAGAAAGGTTTGAGCTTAGGCTTACCGATCCACTAACATCTTTACTGGTAGCCATATCACGGGCTTCTACCCTCAACTCAAAACCGTCCGAAAAGACAACGGTCAAAGGAACATCTTTGTAGTTGTGCGCTACATAGGTCTTGGAGCCCTCTTTTTCGAAACAGGCTGCTATGGGGTAGTCGGATGTAACCGAAGCATTAACCGATCCCAGAACATTCATGGCGTGCAGCCAGTGGTAGGTTTGAGCATCTGAAATTCCAAATTTTAAGTTTCGGTTGGGGTTGGAGTTGTACAAATCAAGGGCAGCTTGAGGATTCGTAAAAGCTAAATATTTCCAATAGGTATCGTGCCAAAGATTTGCATTTTCTTCATTCGATAAGATTCCTGTATTTGAGGCCATCTCAGCCCACAGAGATTCAGCGTATGCTTTGTGATGCCCTAAATACAAAGACCCACCGTGAATGGGGTATATCTCGATGCCGTAAGCAGCAGCAATGTCCGAGGTCCAAAAGGTTTGATTGTCGTAGCCATTTCCCCAAATCCGGGAAGCCAAACTAAAGCCATATTCTGGTTTGAAAGTTCGTTTGTTGATGTCAAGCCAGTATTCCTCAATCGCAGTTTGTTCCGTCGTGTAGATGTAAATGCCCAAGTCGCGAACTTCATCGTTTTCAGTGATGGCTCCCCAATGAATTAACGAAGAGGCAAACTGCATGCTCTCCGAGGTTGATTCTTGATCGTTTCCAAAGGGAAAGGTCGCAAAGCCGTTGGCCCAACTGTGTCCGGCATAGGGGCTGAAATTTCTTAAAAAAGGAAATTGAGAATCATTTCTGTCAGGCGAAGCAGCATCACGAACCAACAGATTAATCATGTCGCCCCATTCATCTGCCCAGCCCGGCTCGTATTGTTCCATAAAGGCTGCCGCATGAATAAAGTAGCCCCAATGGAAGTGGTGGTCATTCAAGTTGTTGTCTTGTCCGTGGCCCGCCGGATAGCCGATTAAGGCTGACCAGGTAGTGTTGTAGTAAAACAAAAAGGCCTTTTCACCCGACTCTGCTTTCAACCAATCTTCCAAGCGTTCTTTGACGGTGGCAACCATTTTATCTCGGGCGATAAGGTCTCCCATTTCGTCTGCTATACGAGCGGTTTGAATGAGCCGATTCATCATTTGTCCTTCGTTGTATGAGTCGGTCCAAGTGGCTAGTGGATCGTTTTGTATTTGTTCGATTTTTTCATCCAAGGCCGCTGGGTTAAAGCCTTCGCTGTTGTTGTTAAGATAGGGGAGGGTGGGTAATATCCCTTTGAATGTGTTTTGTACTGTAAATGTATTTCCATCCAATGTTTTTATTTCACCCCTTATCGAGTTGTAGCTGAACGCCTGCGGCTGAGGGGAGTTTTGGGCTAAGTAATCCCACTGATGTGGAAGTAAGCCTTGTAACACATTCGTTTGAAAACCTTCCTTGACGTCAGGTGTAACGGTAAAGATAGAGGTTAGTTTTGAGCTACTTTCATCATAAGACCATTCTGTGGTCGTGTTTTCCGGAAATACGTAGGCATACTTTTTATAGGTCTCTGCGACAGAAGAGATGTTACTTATTGATTGCGGAAGCATGGCCATAGACCAATAATCATTTCCATTGAGGCTGGAGGTGTAAAAGTTTCCATTTTTCGTCCAGGTACTCCCCGAGGGTGCATAAATCGCAAAATCTGCTCCTTGGTGCGCATCTGTTACGGTAATCATTTCTCCTTGAACTGTTACGCTTCCTTTGGTGATTTCAATTTGTGCGATGTCAGACGATCCTTTGGTGAAATAGAGGAATGGCATCCCGATTCCTGAGGTGGTTTCAAATTGATGATTGCTATTGCTCCAATTCATCGTAACGGTCCAATCGGAATAATCAGAGACGGTGGCTTTGGATGCATTTAACCCAGACACACCAACGGTGATAGGAAGGTAGTCGTCAATCGGTTGTGAACTGCCATTTGGTGTGGGTGTGGGAACAATATAGCTTACCACAAGTCCGTTGGAAACGGTTTTCATGGTCATGGGGTAGTTGAAAAGATTGCTTACGTGGTCTTCTTTGATCAAAGCGGACCACCAATCGTTGGTAGGGACCGGATTTCCGAGAGCATTTCCACTAATTTGTGGACTCCCCGAGGGATAACTGTTTCTATTCGCAGCATCGACGCCCGGAAATGTTTGGGTGTAGCTTCCAGATCCAACGTTTGTGAACTGAGCATTGACGGCAATCGAAAAGAATGAACAAAATAGGGCTGTAAAGAAGATTTTCATGGTGGGGTTCTTTTCTAAAGTAAATTTAAAGCTTTTTATAGACTGAGCATACTCGTTTTATAAAACGGGATAATTATTCGGTCAAAATTTAATTTTCTTTAGGTACCGGATAGAGTAAATCAGATTTTATAGAATTGGAGCAATCAATTTGTGCCTTGAAAATCATACAAAGTGTAATTTATACGTTAAATTAGCGCACGCAAATGAAGCGGATGAGAACACCAGGGCATTTGAACATAAAAGACAAAAACGTAATTAATTTTTTACATCGATGATTAAAATTGGAATAAACGGATTTGGGAGAATAGGTAGACTAGCTCTAAGATCGGCACTAAAGAACAACCGAGTAGAGGTGGTTGCAATCAATGATTTAGTTGATATAGAGTATTTGGCTTACATGCTTAAATACGATTCTACTCACGGTAGTATTTCAGATGATATTTCTGTCGATGGGAATCATTTGGTACTCAACGGATCAAAAATTCGAGTAACAAGCGAGCGTGAGCCGGCGAACTTGAACTGGGGAGCTGTAGAGGTGGACTATGTCATTGAATCAACGGGTTTCTTTTTAACCAAAGAGTTGGCTGAAGGACACCTGAAAGCGGGCGCTAAGAATGTTATTATCTCGGCTCCGGTAAAGGATGAGACACCCATGTTTGTTTACGGTGTGAATCACAATACTTACACACCAGACATGAAGATTGTTTCCAATGCCTCATGTACCACAAACTGTTTGGCTCCTATTGCCAAAGTGCTTAACGACCGTTTCGGTATAGACAGCGCTTTGATGACAACCGTTCACGCGGTAACGTCTACACAAAAAGCCATTGATGGTGTTTCTCCGAAAAACTGGAGATTGGGTAGAGGTGCCTTCCAAAGCATCATTCCTTCATCTACTGGAGCAGCAGTCGCTGTAGGTAGAGTGATTCCTGAATTGAGTGGGAAACTGACAGGAATGGCCTTTAGAGTTCCTGTAGCCAACGTCTCTGTGGTTGATTTATGTGTCAATCTAAAGAACAAAGCTTCGTATGAAGAGATCTGCGCAGCGATGAAAGATGCATCAGAGAACGGAGACTTGGCGGGTGTATTGGCTTACACCGAAGATATGGTTGTTTCTTCTGATTTCACATCCGACAAGCACACATCGATTTTTGATGCGAATGCAGGTCTTCAAATTTCAGATACCTTTGTTAAAGTAATCAGCTGGTACGACAACGAGTGGGGTTACTCGAACAAAATCATTGACATGATCACGCACATGAGTGACAGCTCTAAGTAAGTTTATATAAAAGCAAAAAAAAGCCCTCGCATCTGCGAGGGCTTTTTTTGTAGCTTAATCTTATTCATTTTTACCAATGAAGTACGGGTCCTTAACACCTTCTTTGAAAGCTTTTAAGGCTTCCTCAGAGGAGTTAACCCTCCAGTCCAACTCTTTGTTGATGTGAAACCAAAGAAGCAGCTTAATCTTCGGATATTCATTTTTGATTTTAGACAAGGCATCGTTGATCCAATCGGCCTTATTTACACCTTCGTAGTCAAATTCAGGTGTGCCAAATTCTGCGATCATGATCGGATGATCACCCAATTCCAAACAAGCATCGTATAGTTCGCGAAAACAGTTGTCAAAATCACGATAAGGTCGCTCTCCACCCCAAGGGTCTTTTGGGTACCAGTTGTAGGCATCCATTCCAATCCAGTCCACATAGTCACTCCCTGGCCAGTAGTTGGCAAGGCTGTTCCAGGCATCTGTCGTAATGTCTATACTTGGTCCGTGCGGGTTCCATACCCATTTCACATTGTCGGCACCAACGGCTCTGAACTTGTCTACCACATATTTCCATACGGCAACTACTTTTTGCGGCCCTCCGTTTTCAGCTCCATTTTTACGTCCGCCCCAGAGGTACCAGTTTCCGTTAAATTCGTGAAGGAATCGTACGTGTAGTTTTTCTTCAAAGGCTTTTGCATCTGCTGCGAACTGCTCGATGTACGTATCGTGTTGTCCTTCAAGAACTTGATCCATCAATTCATAAGTCCCCTCCAAAGGCATGGTGTTGTAGTCCACTGAGTCTGGGAAGAAAAGTTCCCAAGTCAAGTGAGGAATCACATTTTGCTCTTTCAGCGTATTGCATTCTGCCGTAGGGAAAGAGTCTGCAAACGTAGGGTACCACATTACAGATCCCAACTTATGGTCAACAAGTGTTTCGAAATCAGATACTATTTCAGCTGCATTTTCAGGAAGATGTCTACCATCTTCCTGAAAAACGTAGGCACTAAGCATGCATCCGTCCCAGTTGGCAACGGAATCTACAGAAGTAGGTTTTGTTTGAGTCTCTTCGACTTTTGGATTCGTTGTGCACGAAGTAAAAGCTAAAAGAACAGAACTAAAAACGATAAGTTTTGTTTTCATGGGTTTTAATTAAGGTTTTGTTTGTATTCAAATGAAACGGTTTTTAAAACATCCGAACGGTTACCTGTACTGAGCGTAAAACTGCCCGATTCAGTAATCCATTCGTTTGCAGCGGAGACAAAGGCCAAATCTTTTTTGCTAAGTGCAAACTCAATTTCTTGCGATGTTCCTGGGTCAAGCTCAACTTTTTTAAATCGTACCAAGCGTTCGTAATCGGGGTCAAGACTCGCAAAATCATCACGCAAATAAAGTTGAACGACTTCTTTCCCTTTTCTACTTCCAACATTACTAATCTGAATGGTTACCAAAAGTGTGTCGATTTCAGACAGCGAATCCTGGCTAATTTTCAGGGAGTCGTAGGTAAAATTGGTGTAACTCATTCCGAAGCCAAAAGGCCACTGCGGGTCGTAATCGGTATACCCTCCGTTATTGTCTGCTCGATCGGTAACGGTATGTAAATAAGGCATCGCAGCTGCTGCATGCTTTTGATAGGTGATCGGTAGTTTTCCAGATGGATTTACAGCACCGTATAAAACATCTGCTATGGCATTACCTCCTTCATGTCCTGGATAGTAGGCCATTAGAATTGCATCCGCGAGTGGAACGATGTCTGAGATGATTCGAGAGCGACCTTCTAAAAGAACAAGTACGATTGGTTTACCAGTTTTTTTAAGCGCTTTCACCAAATTTCGTTGTGCTTCTGGTAAGTAGAGTTCCTTGATATCGCTTGGACGTTCTGTTGTAGGTTGTTCACCGAGGCAAACCACTACATAATCCGATTTTCGAGCGGCTCGTACAACCTCTTTTGTGTTGATGTCCTCCGTGTATGAAGTACCCTGAAGGTATTTGATATTCGCGGAACCTTGTTTTTCAATCAGAGCTTCTAGGATGGTGTTTTTCTCATTGTCGTTGTAGCTGGTGTCTTGTCCACTCCAGCTTCGTGTCCATGGACCGTTCAAGTAGTTTAATGAATTCGATGCCACTCCTGTTACCAATACCTTTTGGTCTTTACGTAGCGGGAGGATGTCTTCATTTTTTAACAAGGTGATGGCTTCTGATGCTGCGTTGTAGCTTTCTTTAGCAAACTTTTTGGAACCAAAGTCTGGATAATCCTCGTAATGCGTGTTCGGCCTATCGAACAAGCCCAATTCATATTTGAATCGTAAGATTCTTCGGACGGCATCGTCAATACGCGTCATTGGAACCTCTCCTTCATTCACCAAATCGATAACATGATGCGCAAAACTGGCATCGTAAGGCACCATACACATGTCGATACCGGCATTCACCATTTGCTTAACCGCTTCTTTGTGCGTAGGCGCTGTTCTATGGAATTCATTTAAAAATTGCATGTCGCCCCAGTCGGAAATGGTCATTCCATTGTAGTCGAGCTCTCCTTTGAGTAGGTCGGTGATTAAAAATTGGTTGACATGACAAGGAATGGAGTTGACCATTCCGGAACTGATCATCACAGATTTTGCCCCCAGCTTAATGGCTTCCTCAAAAGGAGGGAGGTAGTATTGCCTAAGGAAGCGCTCGGGTATAAGTGCGTTTTTTCGGTCTTTACCGTACAAGGGCGAACCGTAACCGATCAAATGTTTTAAGGTGATGGCTGTTTTTTCTGGGTTCGCCATGTCATTCCCAGAAGTTTTTACAAAGGCATTACCCATAACCGTGGTTAGGTAAGGGTCTTCTCCGAAAGTTTCGTAAATCCTGCCCCATTGTGCTTGCCAACTCACATCAATAACGGGAGCGAAATTCCAAGGGGTGTTTGAAGCTCTTAATTCGTAAGCCGTAATTTCTGCCATTTTACCTACCAATGCCGGATTCCAAGTGGCTGCCATGGCTATTTGATGCGGAAATATGGTGGATTTTTCGGTGTAATGAGCTCCGTGTACGGCATCTGTGGCATAAGCGATGGGAATACCCAGTCGAGTTTCATGGATGGAAAAATCTTGAATTTGTTTGATGAAGTCGTGGTACTCTTTTCGGCTGGGAGGATAGAAGTTTTTCCCTAAAAAGGAACCGACATGGTCTTCGGTTAGTGCTTTGCGAAGTTTTGCCGTATCCAGAACAATGGTGTCGGCAGCTTCCCAGTATCCTTCCTGAATGCATACAGCCGGAATTCCCACCTGAGTCATTTGTCCCGCTTTCTCTTCGAGCGTCATTTTACTAAGGAGAACCTCTACTTTGTTTTCAATTTCAGGATCTAAAGCTTCGCTAGGTTCCTTCGGTTGCGAGCAGGATGCTGCAAACACCAAAATCAAAAGGACAAGTGGGTTGATTTTCTGAATCAAGGGTAGGGGTTTCGGAAGGTTAAACATAGGTCTGTGTTTCATTTGACGCACTAATTTAATGTGAATTTTTGATATTAAGTAAGGTTGTATTATGATTTTTTTCAACAAAAAAAAGGCCCTGTTTTCACAGAGCCTTTTTTACTATTGAATTGCCAATTACTTAACAATCTTTTCTACAGAACCGTCATCATAGATGTTGAAGAAAACGGTACCTACAAATGATACATCATTTGAATGAACTTCTTGACCTAGGATATTCACCACTTTCACCAATTCTTTCGTTGAAGAAGAATTAAGTTCCGCGATGGTGTTTATCGTATTAATCGAAGAAGCCACGTTGATGGCATTTGTTGTATATGCTGCAGAACCTTTTGACCAGTCCTTTACGTTAAAGTTCTTAACGCCTTCAGCATTCCATACTTTAAACTTAGCAACCTCAGCAGCAGACAATCCATCTTTAAATGAAGTTGTCGCATCATCACCCCAAACACTCATTACAGTTACAGGGCTTGAATATACTGCAGAACCGATAAGGTTTCCTGCTTGATCGTAAGCTGCAACTTCCGCACCCTCTTCAGGAATCGCATCCCAAGCAGCATCTTCAAGAACAACGGTCATGTTGTTGTCTGTTAAAGAAGGCTTTTCGAAGTGCTTCACTTCCTCAAGCATCACGGATTTAGCAGCCGATCGAACCGATCCTGATGCATAAGAAAGAACATCAGCAGCATTTGTTTTCATCTGGTACCCTTGTCCAGGAACCATGTCACCAATACCGTTAAAGTCGTACTCAGGTAAATAAGCTTTACCGTTGTAATCTTTAGCGATCACGAGATTACCTGAACCGTTGATGTCTGCTAGAACAACTTTTGCGTCTCTAGCATCTGTTGCTAGGTAACCAATCATGTTCCATCCACCAACAAGGTTAATTGTATGTGCTTCTGGGCTAGCGTGAGTACCTGTTAACTCTAAAGTTACAGCCTCACTGGTTTTGATTTGGTATCCTTGTCCAACAAGCATGTCACCAACACCATTAAAGTCCCACTCAACCAGGTAAGCTTTACCGTCGTTGTTTTTAGCGATGATTACCTTATCAATAATTGATGCTAAAGCATCTTCCATATCCATACTCTCAGATACTAAGTACGATGAGAACATGGACCATCCGCTTGGCAAGTCGATAGTCTGCGAAGTAGGACCTTCGGTATGAACTTCTTCACATGCAGTTCCACCGTAGGATTCACAATCTTCCGCAGTAAAGTCGTCTCTAAGCGCCGCATATGTGGTTGCATAGAAACATCCATTAAGATCAGGAATGTCATCACATGTAGCAAATGTACAAGCTAAGTTACCCCATTGATCTTCAGCTTGAATGGTCGCAGTAGCGTCGTAGTTTGATGCCCCTTGTTCCATACATCCTTCAGATGCGTCTGTACAAGATGTACCACCATATTGTGTACAGTTTGCCGCGCTAAAGTTATCGTTGTATGTGGCAAAAGAAGCAGCATACAGACACCCCGTAGAAGGTACATTGTCACAACTTAGATACGTACACAATTGGTTACCCCACTCATCAACAGACTGTTCTGTTGCAGTAGCATCGTAGTTTTCTGCATTTTCATCCATACATCCACCAGGGATAATCACTTCACTTGTACCACATGGGGTTCCACCATAAGTTTCACAAAGTTCGTGACCAAAGTCTTCATCGTAAGTGCCGAATGAGCCAAGGTCTGTGTAGTTACATCCGTCAGAAGGTACATCATCACAAGTTGCGAACGAACACAAGATGTTTCCGTGCTCGTCTAGAACTTGCTCTGAAGCATCTGCATCGTAGTTACTCGCATTTTCGTCAATACATCCAGCAGAGGATTCTGCACAAGCTGTACCACCGTATTCAGTACAGTTATCTGGGCCGAATCCATCAGCATATGCACCAAATGATGTTTCATAAATACATCCTAGGTTTGGTGTTACGTCACAAGACGCGAACGTACACAATAGGTTTCCGTATTGGTCAGTAGCCTGAATTGCTGCTGCTGCGTCGTAGTTTGTCGCATTGCTCTCCATACAACCTAATGAACATGGTGTTCCACCGGTTGACTCACAATTGACAGGGTTTAAACCGCCTTCTGCAAATAAGCCAAAGGCATCAGGATAGATACATCCTCCTGTTGCTGGAACCTTATCACACGATTCGTAAATACACGTTGAGTCTCCATTAGCATCGATAGATTGCGTGTTTGCAGTTTCAAGGTAGTTGGATGCATTTACATCGGTACAACCTTCAATTTGCTCACCATTACATGGAGTTCCACCGTACTCTGCACAAGCAGATCCGTTAAATTCTTCGTGATATGCACCAAAAGATTCAGCGTAAATACATCCCAATTCAGGAATGTCATCACAAGAAGTAAAGATACAAAGGATGTTACCGTATTCGTCTTCCGCTTGAACGGTTGCAGCTGCATCGTAGTTGGTTGCATTTGCGTCCATACATCCAGCATCTGAGGATGCAGATCCTTCACAAGGAGTACCACCGTAATTAGTACAGGCATCAGCAGCAAAGTCTGCATTGAAAGAACCAAATCCGTCACCATAAATACACCCTGGCTCAGGAATATCATCACAAGAAGTATACACACATACAGAGTTTCCGTGTTGGTCTTGACCCGCTAGGGTTGCAGCATCATTGTAGTTGCTCGCATTTGCGTCCATACATCCTGTCACATCTGAAGAATCACCGGTACATGGCGAACCACCATAACCTGCACAGTTCTCAGCTGTAAAGTCATCTCTTAGCGCCGCATAAGTAGTTGCATAAATACATCCATTATCTACATCAGGAATGTCTGCACAAGAGGCATAAGTACAAAGTATGTTGTCCCATTGATCTTTAGCTTGAACGTTAGCAGAAGCGTCGTAGTTCGATGCGTTTGCATCTGTACAACCTAGAACGTCTCCTGATTCGGTACAAGGTGTACCTCCGTAACCCTGACATTGTCCAGGAGTAAATTCTGCATTGAAAGCTGAATATCCATCTACATAAATACATCCTTCTAGATCCGGAATATCATCACATGTAGTGTAAACACAAACAGAGTTTCCGTATTGGTCTAGCCCTGCTTCTGTTGCGTCAGTATTATAGTTTGTCGCATTTGCATCCATACAATCTGCTACTGGGGCTACAACCACATTTTCTCCACAAGGAGTTCCACCGTAGCCTGAACATGCTTCATGACCAAATTCTTCATTATAAGCTCCGAACGAGTCTGCATAGATACATCCGTCTCCTGGAGCGACATCACAAGAAGCGTATAAACATAATAGGTTTCCGTATTGATCCTCAGATTGAGATGTTGCAGCAGCATCATAGTTGGTTGCATTGGCATCCATACATCCGGAAACACCTGATGTACACGCTGTTCCTCCATACTCAACACAGTTCGCTGCACTAAAGTCTGCATTAAACGCTGAGTAGTTTTCTAGGTAGAAACACCCTTCTGCATCAGGAATGTCATCACATGAGCTGTAATCACAAGCGATGTTTCCATATTGATCTAAACCTTGAACGGTTGCATCTGCATTGTAGTTGTCCGCATTTACATCAAGACAACCTTCATCAGAAGAACCACTGCCTTCACATGGTGTTCCACCGTACTCAGTACATTGCGCTGCAGAAAAGTCAGCATTGAAAACACCAAATCCGTCTGCGTAAATACATCCAGGCTCTGGAATAACATCACAAGAAGCATATACACATACAGAGTTTCCATATTCGTCATAACCTTGTTCAAGTGCTACCGCATCGAAGTTGGTCGCTTGACCGTCTTTACATCCGCCGTTTACGGTATTTCCACCTCCATCAGGAGAACATGCAGTTCCGCCGTACTCAACACATTGAGCAGCAGTAAAGTCATCTCTTAAAGCCGCGTATGCGTCTGAATAGATACATCCATTGTCTGCATCTGGTATCACGTCACAAGAAGCATACACACAAGTTGAGTTTTGATATTGGTCATATGATTGAGAAGTTGCAGCTGCATTGTAATTTGATGCATTAGCATCTATACATGCAGAAATTTCAGCATCTGGATCTGTTTCCGTCTGTTTGATGTTGTCAAAGTAGAAAGTAGAGTTTGCAGAGCCGTCACCTACGTTCCCAAAGTCAAACATAAATACTAGGAAGTTAAAGCTTTTAGGTTCTCCAGTGAAGTCCCAGTAAATGGTTTCCCACTCTCCAGATACGGTTGTTACCATATCTCTTTCAGTAGCTCCTGCACCTTCTAATTTTAATTTTACTGTGGTTCCTACTGGAGCGCTTGTGTATACATCCATTGAAATAGATGTGGTAGTTCCAGAAAAGTCTAGGGTATCTGTTAATTCGATTTTACCACCAGCCCATGCTGCTCCACCATCACGAACGATTTGAGCTACGTTATTGGCAGCATCAGAAGGGTCAGCAACAACAGTTCCTGTTCCACCATCAAATCCTGTAATCCCAACAACACCTTCAAAGTCAATGGGTAGGTTTACTGTAGGGTAGGTACATCCACTGTTAATGTTAGCGTCTGCATTGTAGTTGGTAGCATCAGCGTCCATACATCCATAAACATCAGCACCAGTACAAGGAGTTCCTCCATAACTAGCACATTGTTCAGGTCCAAATCCATCGTCGTTGAAGGCCCCAAAACTTTCTGGATAGATACATCCCAATTCAGGAATGTCATCACAAGAAGCGTATAAACATAATAGGTTTCCGTATTGATCCTCAGATTGAGATGTTGCAGCAGCATCATAGTTGGTTGCATTGGCATCCATACATCCGGAAACACCTGATGTACACGCTGTTCCTCCATACTCAACACAGTTCGCTGCACTAAAGTCTGCATTAAACGCTGAGTAGTTTTCTAGGTAGAAACATCCTTCTGCATCTGGAATGTCGTCACATGAACTGTAGTTACATGCGATGTTTCCGTACTGATCTAAACCTTGAACGGTTGCATCGGCATTGTAGTTGTCTGCAATATTATCTATACATCCGGCTACACAGGGTACGCCTGAGTATTCTTCACATTCTTGAGCATTGAAGCCACCTTCAACAAATTCACCAAATCCATTTTCGTATACACAACCACCTGATGCTGGGACATCTTCACATGATGAGTAGATACATACAGAGTTCCCGTATTCATCTTTACCTTCAATTGTTGCTTCAGAATCATAGTTTTGTGCATTTACATCCAAACATCCTTCTACATCTGCTGATGAATCATCTCCATCATCTCCACCGTCATCTGATGTACATGCGGTTCCGCCGTACTCAACACAGTTCGCTGCACTAAAGTCTGCTTTAAATGCTGAGTAGTTGTTTGCATAGAAACATCCCTCTGCATCTGGTATGTCATCACATGAACTGTAATCACACGCTAGGTTTCCGTACTGGTCTAAACCTTGTACCGTTGCATCTGCGTTGTAGTTGCTTGCATTTGCATCCAAACATCCTTCTACATCTGCTGATGAATCATCTCCATCATCTCCACCGTCATCTGATGTACATGCGGTTCCGCCGTACTCAACACAGTTCGCTGCACTAAAGTCTGCTTTAAATGCTGAGTAGTTGTTTGCATAGAAACATCCCTCTGCATCTGGTATGTCATCACATGAACTGTAATCACACGCTAGGTTTCCGTACTGGTCTAAACCTTGTACCGTTGCATCTGCGTTGTAGTTGCTTGCATTTGCATCCAAACATCCTTCTACATCTGAAGATGACTCATCAGATCCACCATCAACTGGAGTTACCAGTTCATCAGCCGTAACAACCACATCTTTTACAGTAACACCTAAGTCACGTTCTACAACGTACATAAGGAGCGAACTGAATGTCTTGTCACCTTGAGCTGGAACCGCCACACTGTAACTTCCTTCATCAGCCCCGCTGATAAGTATGTCTTCTGTCGTGTAACTAGGTTCGATATCTGGGTGAGGTTTAAATTCAAATTTGAATTTAATATTCACATCGCCATTCGGCGCTGCAGCTGTAAACGCAATACCTCCATCTTCGGAGAAGCTTAACGGATACAAGGCCGTGTTGTTGTTGGCAAATCCAGCCCAACCTTCAGCGCCTGTAGGGAAGGTATAAACGGAACCATCACCGATGGTTGTACCTCCGAAAGTTCCGGAGAAGTCTGCTGTTTGTGCAAAAGCACCGCAGACACCAATAAACATGGCAATAGCCATGCATCTCAATCGTAATTTTGTAATCATCTGAGGGGGTTTTTTAGTTAATATAACGTTGCAATTTAGAAAATTTATATTCGCTAGTCAAGTGATTGTATGACAAATGTGAGTGATTTAGGGTTTGTTCTGCATGTTTATTTCTGCCAATCCTCAGAAACTCCGAGTTTCGCTAGAGATGATTTTTTTGATGGAATGGGTAGTCTGTTTAACCAAAAAAAAGCGTGTGGTTTTATAAAACCACACGCTTTTTTTTGTGTTTTGGGTAGATGCCTTAATTGGCTCGCTCCATTTCATAGACCCTCACCCAGTCAATTTCCATTTGGGAAGGTAATTGTGTGTTGGAATTGGGACCACTTTTGTCCACAGCCAGATTGAGTAGGATGTACCAATCGCTGCTGTTGAAGGGCCAAGTTTTTCCGGGGTAACTTTCTGGAGTTACCTGGAATACCTTTTTGTCATCTACATACCAGGCAATCTTATCTTTCGACCATTGAATTTCGTAGATGTGAAAATCATTCGCATAAGAAACGCCAGCAGGATTTTTTAGGTCAAAAGTTTCATAGGTACTTGCGCCTCCGCATTCACCAAGATGTGCGGCTCCGGTTGTTTCATTGATACCTCCCACATGACCTCCTTGCTCCATGATGTCAATTTCTCCATCGCAAGGCCAGTTACCTCCAACAGGCAAAAGCCAGAATGCGGGCCATAAGGATTTACCGTCAACGGTTTTTATACGTGCTTGGACTTTACCGTAGCGAAAGCTGAATTTGTTGAGTGTGGTGAAACGCGATGAGGTGTATTCTTTACCTTCAAACGATTCACTTTTGACGGTTATTTTGGCTGTACCGTCGCTAACGGTTGTATTCTCGGATCGGTAGTATTGAAGCTCCCCATTGCCCCAACCCCACAAGCCATATTGTGAGCCGGTTCCTGTTTGGTGAGACCATTTGGAACTGTTTAGACTCGATCCGTTGAATTCATCTTCGAATTTAAGTGATCCAGCTTCGTAAATGGGTGGGTCTTCTTGAGCGCAAGAAACCAAGAGAAATGAGAGCGACAAGATGAAATATCTGAGTGCCTTTTTGTTTTGAATTGGGGTCATTTTTGATTGTTTGTGTTTGCCCTGTAAAAATACGGTTATTATTTGAAAAATAAAACCTCTTAGTCACGTAATTCCCATGGGGAACAGGTGATTAAGAGGTTTGTCATGTCTGTTGTAAAGAGGGTGTGCCTGGCGTGTTTTTCTTTATTGGATTTTGGCCAAAGGAGTCAAACTCATATCGCCCCAAAGTGCGGGTTTGGCATAAAAGCCATCCTTACCTTCGGAGTTCCACTTGTATTGCATTTCTCTTTTGGTTCCATCGGCAGAACTTTTACCCACGGCAAATTCCATTTGATATTTTACATTCGTTGTAAAAGGATCTAGATCAAGAGAACTTAAAGGAACTTGAATTTCAAACTGATATGCATTCTCCTTTTTGGATTCAGCGACTTCGATACCTTCAATTAACGCTGAGTTTCTGTAATCCCAAACGTGCTTGTTGGCCAGGTTTATGATAAAGTGCTGGTCTGAAGAACTCATGAAAGCTCTTTTCTTATTCAATTCGTGATTGGTGGTGAAAGCGATTTCAAAACCATCTCCGTTCCACATACCACCGTCCTTAAAAGGGTTGATGAGGTCTTGTTCACTTTCAAAATTGAGTAAGAAATATAAATTTTCATCGTCTGAAAGTGATTTCACTTGGTACGAAGAAAACGCAACGCCTTTTGCCTGATCCCAGCTATTTTCTGAAGCCAAGCCGTCAAGGTTGAGGTCTAATTCTGCTGCGTGAGGAATCTCGATTCTTTTGGTGAAACCTCCTTTGAAAGGAATGACGTTGATCTCTTTTACGTACAGATCACCGGCAGCTTCGAATTGAACAATCATTTGTTTGATGTTGGACATGTCAATGTCTTGAGCAATGTCCCATTCAAATTCAGCTAGGGGAAGGGTAACGTTTGACCATTCATCTTCTTTGATGACTCCATTTTCGATCACCTGTGGATGAAAACCAATCCACAATTGGTTGTCTCCATAGTCTTCCAAACATGCTGCTAAGGGTAACGATTTTAAATCGCCTTTCACGGAGCGTACTTTCAATTGAATGGCCGCATTGTCTGTAATTCGACTTAAGTCTTTCCCAGACCAACCGTCCCATCCCAGTCCCAGTCCCATCCAGTCACAGTCTCCTGCTTGCTTGTCCCAAGTCCAACGCATGGCAGGTTCGACAATAGCTTCACCATTCTCATCCAATTCAGAAGTGATGAAGTAGGTGCTTGTGATGTCTAAACATTCTTTGGACTCAATTTCTGGGGGTTTGCTGAACCAGTGTTCCCCGTTCATTTTTCCTTCAAAAACATTAAGTGCATAAAAGTTCTTGATTCCTACAGGTATTTCTTGATCTGCTGGCGCATCAAAGATGGCTTGATCTTTCATTTCCACACACGAAACCAACAACATGGTAAGCACTAAAAAAGGTATGATAATTTTGGCTTGCATCTGATTATGGTTTTAAAGGTTCATTTTCTGTGAAAATCATGTAATCCATGTTCACTTGGCTTACGCCTGCGATTAACGGATCGGCCAAAAGGAGAATGTCAACCCCATCTAACAAGTTTGGGTTGTGTACATTGTTCCCATTCGGTGTGATGGCTTTTCCATTTTCATCTACCACAACCAGGTCGGAGTATTTTAAAGAAATTTGTTGCCATCCCGACCTTGTACTTTGAACAGTAATAGAGTAGGAATCTTCAGTTTCTATATCAAACACACCGTCGTTGTTGTCATCCTCGTTGAAACGTATGAGAACCCGAGGTTGACCTTTGAGAAAGTTAAGCATCACGTTGAAGTAAACTTCATTAGGATCGTCACTTAGAGCAAGCGTTTCACCCAGATAATCTGTTGCCGGAATGTTGACCATTCCAATCAACCAGTCCCAACTGCATTCCCCGAACATTTTGTAGTAGTATTCTCCTTGAGCGGCTTTTGTTCGGTGTCTTAGGTTTGCAAAACCGACACCGTCTTGGAAAAACCAATCCCAATCGTCATTGATTCCGCCTTCGAAATCAGAGACTAAAGATCCGCTGTTGGTTTTGGCGGTTTTAACCGTAAGCGTTTCCGCCAATACCAGAGTCGTGTCCTCAGAAGAAATGTTTAACTCCGCCGTGCAGTCTTCTCCTTTTCTGAAGAAGGGCAGCGTTGAGGTGGATCCATCCCAAGCAGCATTTTCGCTGTTCAGTTCTTTTGATAAGCCCGAGATGTTTTTAACAGCACCCGACTTTTTACCTGTGATGGTTAAGTTCCACAGAACAGGTTTGTTAAACTCCGCCGTAAAAACAGGCTTTTCGCCCATTTCAAAGTCAATACTCGTTTTGGTAACGTCTAGCGAGTCATTAATTTCAAATTCACCGTAGAGATCCGAAACAGAAATTCGATTCGCATCCACTTCTCGCTCACAGGAACTAAATCCTAAAGCAAGAATTAATAGGGAAAGTAGATATTTCATTTAGCTCGTTTTTTTTGAATTAAAACTTCATTCTGAAGGCTACAGCCAATCGACCAAAACCATAATCAGGTTTCTCGTCTTGCGTGTATTCAATCACATCATCGTACTTTTCAAGTTCAAGGGTGTGGTAGTCAGAATTGCTCCAGTTGTAGTCTTGCCATAAAATTTGTAAGTCGTTCTTTTCATTGAATTTGTACTTAAATCCAAGACCAAAAATATTTTCGGTAAGGTTCGTTCCAAATGAAGGGTAGTAGTTCAACTCATCGTAACTGTCGCGACTGATGACGTGGTCAAATCCTTCTGCTTTGAAGATTTCGTATCCTGCCATGAAGTCAAGTTCTTTGGATAGTTCAACCGTTAAACCTGCCGTAATTCTTTCTGATTTTAAATCTGTTTTTTTCGCATCGGTAACCGCGTCGTTATCGCTCGTGGTGTGATTTTGTGTGTAACCCAGTTGTAAGAGTACCCCTCGATCAAATCCTGCGATGAACTCATTCACATGAATGTCTGTATGTACTGAAATTGAGTTATAGCTTTTAAGAACGTCGGGTTGACTTGCTTCTTCACCTTCTATTTCTTTGAGCATTCCCAGTTCAACTTGAACCGCATAACGGTTTTCGTCATCCACACGTGAAATGGATAAATCTAGACCTTGACGGTTTGGTGTTGCCAAGCCATAAGGGTCGATGTTGTTGTAGTGTGGGTAGTAGTTTGACAGTCCTTTCTCGATTTGCGTGTTGTACACCGCGGCGTTGTTGTATATGTCCCAAAGACCCATTGGCCGAGTGATTTGATTGTTTGTGTACCGATCAAAATACGTAGATTCTGTGCTGTAGTTTAATCTTCTGGTTTGCGCTCCTGCACTTCTAAATTTAGGTCCTACGTTTCGGTAGGCCAAACTGAAGTTTAAATCAAACGGTTTGTACTCCGCACTTAATTTGGCGTAGTTGAAGAAGTCTTCGTGAACCGGAGCAAGATCGTCTCCCTTGTGCATGGATTTTGAGATTCCACTTTCACCGTTAAGTTCAAGAGCAAAATCATTCAAATCTTTTTTCAATTGGTAGCTACCTGTAATCACCGGGTTTCTATATTGAGCGCTGTCTGCAGATGTTTCAGCAATGTCGTACAGGTTGATGTAATTTAAGCCTGCTGAAAATGCCTCACTATGAACCATCGTTACGTTACCACCAAATAGAATACGATCGTCGGTTGCACCGCCGCCAAAGTTTACTCTGGAGCTGAACATGTTAAATTGCAATTCGTCAATACCTTCTCTGAAGCTGAGTGCAAAGTCAGCGGCAAGACCTTGCTGTCTCCAAGTGTTGTTTTTGGTGTAGAACAGATCGTAGTGAACCATGTCCGAGTACATGTTGAAAATGTCCAATGAATTTTCATACATTTCTTCCGAATCGTTGAATAGGGTAAAAGGGGTAAGCTTGTAATCAATATCCCCAATTTGGTAACGAACAGAATTTGCGATCAAGCCTTTGAGGTACAACTCACGTACATCAAAGGTTACACCTGAACCCCAAAACCCACCGTATTCATTTCTTACACGTAGGGTGGTTCGAATGAAGGTGTTTTTATTTGGTCGTATGTTGGCTGAAAGATCAACCAAGGTATGTCCGTATTCAGATTTTCTTGCCGTTGTAGAATCTTGTGCTTGACCTTGAAACTCATCCAAATAGAACAAGCCACGGGCATTCCCTGAAACCCAATATTTCTTTTCAGTGTCCTGCGAAAAAGCAGTGAATGATAACAAAAGTGTTAGCGCGGTTAGTAGAATATTTTTTGTCATTAGAATGTTATTTTAAGTTCTAAAATCGTTTCTGTTCCTTTAAATTGATCTCGGTCAAAGCTTTTGTCTTTAAAGCTGAACCATCGGTGTCTGATAAATAAAGCCGTATTTTTTGCTATGGTGTAGTCGAGTCCTAATCCGTAGCCCTCTCCGAATTGGTTAAGCGGACGCAATGATATTTCATCGGTCTCAGTTTCGTAATTCCCAAGCGTTCTTTCAATACCCAAATAGCTGCTAAATACAAGTTTGCTGTTAAAAGCGTAGTACGCTTCTAGCTCATTGCTGTATTGACGAACGTATGCTTCGTCTGTAAATACAGGAATGGGTGACCAGTCTTTTTGCACGGATGAGAATTTACTTAAAGAGTAAACATAGAATTTACCACCAAATGCTTTGGGATGGTATTTTGCCTGTAGCTCAAGTCCTCCGAAAGATTTTTTACTCGGGTTGATGTCTCTCATAAGTACGGTTTGGTAGGAGCCACGGTAGTTCACGGAATAACGATTGTAAGGACCTACATCCGAAGGGAATCCCCAACGCCATATTCTAGATCTTGTTAATGCATTCACGGAGTTACTGTACGTAATTTCGTTACTCTTAGCTTCCAATTCTGTAGAAGATCCGATACCCAAAGAAATTTTCAGTTCATCAAGTTCAAGTTCGGTGTTTAGATTGATTCCTTGACGGTTGTTCGTCATGGTTCCCACAGCAACCATGGAGCTTGCAAAAGGATTGAGGACATCAGTACTACCAACGGTTCCTGCTGCTAAATCGTTGCTGCTTTGTTCAACAATCGATGAATTCATGAAAATCGCATTGTTGTTGATCGCTTGTGGGGAAATTCGATACAGATGTGCTTCGATCTTTAATTTGTCTTCCAACAACCCGGGTGTATTGATTTTGGTGTGAAGTGCTTCGCCCCACTCTTTGCTTTGATCGGGAGCAATGTATCTTCCGACACCGGCTTCCATTTTCACCCCAAATCCTCCAACAGAAAATTGAGATTCTAAGGTGTGTATGTTAAAGCCAATCACATCTTGGTTAAGACTGTCGGTGTAGGTAAGGTTGTTAAAGCTGTTGATTCCGATAAAACCTTCGGCAGTACTTTTTCTGATTTGTCCTCCGTAGGCAATGTTAGGAATGCTTGTAAATCCACCGTATAAATCGGTTTTACCAACCATTGCTTTCATCGAAAGCCCTCCCGGTAAGTTGCTACCGGTTACGATAAGACCTGTAAATGGTTTTTCACCCCAACGGGCATCTTGAGAAATGTTTCCTCTTTTGTAGAAGTCGAAGTAACGTCTTTCTACACTAGATTCTAACGGATCCCAGGGTGCTCTTTCGAACAAGCTAAATCGATTGTAACCTTTGTTTGAGGCTAAGGTTAAATCACTCATAGAAGTCCAGTGAATACCTCCGGCCTGAACGGCAAAAGAACCAAAGTTGGTGTCAATAGAACCGTAAAAGTTGATTCCAAGGTGTACAATCAGACTTCCTCCCAATCGTGTTCCGTTGATGGGGTCGTATATACTCGGGCGATTGAGTTCTGCTACTTTTACGCCATACTGAGGTGCGATGTCACCATTCATAAATTGAAAGGTGTACACATCAAACCCCCAAGAAGTCTTTTTTGAAGGTCTACCCGATATGCGCAAAGTTAAGTTTGGCATTTGGCTGTCATCTCCAATAAAAAGGTTGTTGGTTGGTAAGGCAGGGTAGTTTCCTGCGTCAGCTGATTCAGAGGCTATGCCTAGTGTTTTGTAATGTGTGTAGGTTCCTAAAAAACGGTACTCTCCATTGATCTTGAAGGTGTATAGCTTCGGAGATTCCGATTTTGGAAACAAACCAATACCGCTGGATTCGCCGTTATTTAGGCTCAGGTTGGTCTGGGCGTTTGCCGAGAAACCAAAAAGCGCAAAATAGGCAAGTAATCCTATTATTTTTTTCATTTGCTTGTGCATCTGTTTAAGATCTTTGGATTATTCCGGAATCGCTAATTCGCGGGTTTTTGTTTTTACTGACGTACTTTGTGGCATATTCTTGTCTCTCGGATTTACGAAGAACGGAATGTTCGCGTAAGCCAATCGATCTTCACTGTCATTTACGTAAACAAAAAGTCGGTATGGACCTTCTTCTTTTGGTGCTTTGAAGTTTACGGTACCTTTTCCATCATTCTTTTTGATCAAACCCGTCATTGCTGGCGGCTCTTTTTCGAGGTCACCCCCGGCTTTTGTATTGGTGCTCTCAGGGTAGATTTTATAAACGTATTTGAGTTTATCGTCACTGTCATCAGAAACGAATATGTTTGCAGCATACATTTCTTCAGCGATTAAATAAATATCTTCTCCTTTTTGTTGGTCGTCCAGACTCAAACTGTCCAGAGAGGGAGCTCTGTTTTCGGGCCATTCACCTTTCCATGACTTTTCAACGACATCGAGTACTTCAGAGCTTTGTCCTCCATTGGAGAAGAGTCCGTACCAGGTTGCCGTGGTTTCTTGCTTTTGTCCCCAAAGGAATACATAGGATCCGATACACATTTCCTGATCTGGATAGATGTGCGTGTTGTATCTTTCGAAATAGCTGTCTGCTTTTTCTCTACTGGTTTGTTCGATTGGAGCTGACCATTTGGTCTTAGCAACCTCCCAATGTCCGTTTGGACCCCATTCTGCAATGATGTAAGGTCCGGTCCAACCCGATGCTCTGATTTTATCACGAATGATGCCTACTTCTCCATACGTGTTGATGGCGTAGATGTCAATATCAGGTGCATTTTCCATAATCAAAGCAACTTCTTTTTCATCAAGACCAGCCGTAACGGTATTTGTTGGGTGGTTTGGGTCTACTTCGTGAATCATTTTGGCAATCTCTTGAACCACATTCCATACTTTCGTGTTGGAGTAGAATAGATCCACTTCGTTACCAATAGACCACATCAACAGGGCAGGGTGGTCTTTGTATTTTTTCACCATTTTTGTGAAGTACTCCAACTGGGCTTTGTTAGCTGCTTCGTTGTCGTAGTCATACCCATGACGCTCATGCTGAACCCACAAGCCCATCATTACGGTTAAACCCAATTCATGAGCTTTGTCTAACACTTCTTGAGCATCGTCAACACTCCAAGTTCGGATTGAGTTTCCGCCTCTTTCGACAACTTCTTCCATGTAGCCAAGTCCACCAGCACCTTTGATGTAGTAAGGCTCTCCACCTCTAAATAGTTGCCAATTTCCATCGACTTGTTTTACTTCAACCTTTACCGCTTGCGCGAAGCTAGGCGTCATAACCAACAAGACAAGTAGCGTCATGATATTTCTTAGGATACTCATTTTCTTCATGTTGAATTTTTTTAAACACAAAAAACCTACCTAATTTTGTTAGGTAGGTTTTTTGATGTTTGTATTACTTTTTAATCAGTTTACTGTGAGATAGATTGCCGTTGATGTCTGCAATCTTTAGCATGTAAATACCTTCAGACAGGCTTGAAATATTGATTTCTTTCTCAATGTTTGTTTGAGTAAGCACCAATTGGCCTGTTAGGTTGTAAATCTCAACGGTATTGATGTTGATGTCTTCTGCAATGGTAATGTATGTTGTCGCAGGATTCGGGTAGATCGTAGAAATAGCAGCTACTCCTTCGAATATACCTATTCCGTTACACGCAGTACCTCCGTAAGACTCACATTCTGCTGCACCAAACTCATCGTTGTATGCTCCATAAGAGTTGTCGTACTTACAGCCATCTGCCGGAAGGTCCGCACAAGAAGCGTAAACACACAGGATGTTTCCGTATTGGTCTTCTGCTTGAGTCGTTGCGGATGCATTGTAGTTGGTCGCTTTTTCATCGATACAGCCTTCTTCAGTTGTACCAGATCCATCACCTTCACAAGGTTGACCACCGTAACCCGTACAGTCAGCTGCTCCAAATCCACCATCAACAAAGGCTCCAAATACGCCGTCTGTTGCATAAATACATCCAGGCTCTGGAATGTCATCACAAGAAGCATAGGCACATACGATGTTTCCATTTGCATCTACGGATTGTACGGTTGCATTGGCATTGTAGTTGGTCGCTTTACTGTCTGTACATCCGTAAACAGTTCCGTCGTCTGTACATGGAGTACCACCGAATCCAGAACACTCTGTAGCACCAAATCCTTCAATAAAAGGAGCAAATAATTTTTCTGTTGCGTAAATACATCCAGACTCTGGAATATCGCTGCACGAGGCATAGTCACATTTAATGTTTCCATCTCCATTTTTATCTACGATGGTTGCATCTGCATTGTAGTTCACAGCATCTGAGTCCATACAACCCGAAACTCCGACGGGTGCTTCATTAGAACAACTTCCGTATCGAACAACATCCAAAGTCATGGCTGTTGTTCCAACGGTAATGTAACGATCGTTGTATTGACCTGTTCCACAACCTCCAGCGGCTATTGTGTTTGCATCTTCAAATCCTTCCCATGATTCAAATGAAGGTTGGTTTCTGAATTTGTAGGTATGTTGCTGGTTCGTTTCAAGCTCAATCGTCACGCTCCAAATGTTGTTGGCTCCTTCTGTCATTAAGTATCCGTTTTGACCGAGTCCACCTCCTGCAAGGTAAACTCCATCTTCATGCGGTTCTACACCCGTCATGTTTACTTGGAATGTCACGTTTACTTTATCCGAAACAGGGACCACAACCTCTTGTGAGTCAAATCGAATGTCATCAACATAGTAGGTTGAGTTTATCGTACCGTCACCTTTCGTACCGTTGTTAAAGATGATAACAAGATCGTAAAGAACGTCAGAAGGTTGCTCATCACCGAAGTTAACGGTCAGTTCTTCCCATTCGTTTGCTTTTGTCGTTGTGGCGATGAATTCACCTGTATTTTTACCCCCACCTTCATACTTAAACGTTACTGGAATGTTCGCTTTAGGAGAATAAACTTTAACTTTTAAGATAGAGTCTTCGAAGAAGTCAATGATTTCCGTAGTGATCGTTGTACCTGCATAGGTTTGTCCGTCTGCATTTCGCACGACTTTAAAAACCTTATCACTGGTGTTAATTCCGGTTTTGGATGGGTTGTCTGTTATTTCTGCTGCCGCACCTTCCCAAGCTTTGTATTGGACATTTCCGCTCTCAAAGTAAACGGGAAGTGATGCGCCGTATAGACATGAACCATCATCTTCGGTTGCTCCATCATTGTAATTTAGAGCACTCGAATTGGTACATCCGTAAGATACCACACCATCACAGCTGGACGAACAAGTACCGAAAGTGATTCCTGTAACGTTTCCAGAACCTAAAACCCATTGGCGGTTTGCGTAATCTGCACCGTTAATTGGAGCGCAAGAAAAATCACCGGCTGGAACTAGGTTTTCAGCGAAACCGTCCACCACTAATTTGTACTCCATGCTCTCTGTAGGGTCTAGAGTAAAGGTCCAAGTACCGTCTCCATTACTTGCAGCCTCAGGGCCTCCAATCGGATTCCAACCCCACCAAGGGCCCGTTATTCGAACCGATTCAGCATCTGTACATACGTTTGCTGTGATTGTTAATTGAGCCTGGGAATAAAGCCCAGTCATTAAAAATAATAAGGAGAATAAAAGTGTTTTTTTCATCTTACCTGTGTTAGGGGGTTGTGTTTTGTTTTTAAAAATACATCGGAAGTAAATATACAAAAAAAACAATATGTATATATCGTTTCAAAGTATATTACTTCAAATTTTTCCCGAATGTATGAAAAAAGCAACAATTATGAAATAAAAAAAAGCGTTAACATGGTCTCGTATGATAAATGTTAACGCTTTTCTGGATAGTTTCAGTAACTAGGTCAGCTCAATGGTGATTTTGTTGTTTGTTTTGTTGAACAATTCTTTAAAATTGTCTAGCGTTATAGAAGCATTCTTTTTGCCTCTTTTTCCTTTTACTTTCTGACCGTTGATGGTTACGTCACCAATACCGTATTCTCCATAATCAAGGCCTTTCTCGTTTTGGTACGTAACATCGATGGCGTAGCCTCCATAATTTGTGGAAATATGAGCAACTCCTTCTTTGTTGAAGTATTCTTTGGAAAGTTTTGGTTCCAAATGAAGGTCACCAAAAATACCTTTAACTCCAAAAACTTGAGTGATAAGGGTAAGTAGGTACCATGATGAAGATCCTGTCAAATAAGCGTAAGCCCCCTTGTTTTGGTTGTCAAAATAAGAAGGTACCCCAGGGAATATTTTGGCAGTAGCCGTATTGTTGGCAATTTCATAAACCTCTTTCATGATCTCATTGGCTTGTGCAACGAGTCCAATGTCATAAAGTGCATAGGCCAGCATGATGTTTTGTTGTACCCATTTACTTCCGTGTTCTTTGTAACCGTATACAAATCCCGTGATACGACCGATATTAAGATCAATGTTTTTGAACTCAGACGTCAAGCGAATGCCCGGTATGCCATCGTCTTTAAGAATCTTTTTGATGGATTCGTAGACTTCAGCGGACATTTTTTTGTCTGCAATCTTACACAAGATTGGCATTACCTGAGAGGTCAAGTCCATCATCACGCCGTCTTCTTTTTCACCACCAATTCTGTTTTCTAGATTGTCGTAGTGTCCGTTAAAGAATCGGTCACCTTCTTTGGTTTGTACAATTTCTTGCTCAAGAATGTGCGCTGAGATGTGTTTTGATTTGCTCTCTAGATCTATGATAAGGTCATCAATTAAAACCATCTTTTTATTTCCCGAAACGGAATGGGCAACACTCTTGAAGTACTTGTCGAGAAGTTCTCTTTTCGCCTTTGGCGATTGGTAGTCAATTCGGTATTGTCCCGGTAGATAATCCAACAATAGGGTTATCTCTTCTAAAATCGCAATCGATTGAACCCCTGAAGCTTTTATTTTCTTCAGAATATCGGTAAGTATGATAAAGTTGTAAGCATAAAAGCTAAAGAAACAAACGCTGGCACCTTTTTCACGGGCCATGTCGTAAGTATCATTCCAATCGGCTCCTTCCAAAAGAAGTATGTTTTGATCACTTACATTGTAAAACGCAGAGAGCTGCTGAATCAACAAGTGTTCAAAAATGGATGCTGTGTAAATTTCATTGTCTGATGTTCTTTGTGAATGACCTTGTTCGTCTTCCCAGTTGCCATCAATCATTTTACTACGATTGATGAACATGTCTTTCCAGTAGGTGATTTCTTTATTTAAAATATCTAAATCACCGGTCTGGTTCAGGTAAAAGTTCAATACAAATACCGGCCATGTACCGTGGTCACACCAAGTACGAGGGATGTTATTTCGGTCGGCTTTGAATTCACCCGGTTGCTCACCAATGATGGTGGCATTGGTTCCGTCAATACGTATTCCTTTAAAGCAGTTTACGATTTCTTCGTGCGCACTTTTAGGGTCAACCAAGAAGATGGAAAGTAAATCTTGCCACAGGTCTCTCCAGCCTCTTCCGCCTCTTCCATATCCATAGTCTGGTAAAAAAGAGTTTCCGAATATTTGACGACACTTTACTTGGTATTCAATCCATTTCACCCAATTGTCATAGTGTTTGTCTCCGGTATGTATGTCAACACTGTTTAATTTCTCTTTCCAGAAGTTGAGCGTAGCTTCAAGGATTTCTTCTACTTTGTCAACGTCACCATATTTTTCCTTCCACGCATCTAAGTCTTCCGTGTGGTCCGTGATACCATGAACGATGATGTAGTCTACTTTTTCACCAGGAGCTAATGTTTTCTCTTCAAAGTTAAGTCCGGCTACCGCTTCTTTACCGTGCAGTTCTAGATCAGACAGATCTGGAGCTTTTAGATCTTTGTATATGGCCTCTGGATTGTCTAATGAGCCACTTTGACCGATAAAGTCGTGAAGTCTTGCCCAGATCCCTTTTGGTTTTGCACCATTTTCGCCAAATCCCAAAACCACGTAATTGGTGTAGTTTACAGAGTGGCTGCTCTCATCATGCATAATTTTTGGCTTGATGCGAACGCCATACTCTTCAACAAAGTTTTCTTGGAACATGGTGGTTACCTGTCTGTGGTCTCGTACATTGTCTGCAGATCGACCAAACATTGGAAGGGCATATGTAGGGCGGAAGGTTTGATTTTCCGAACCGGTATTGCTTACTGTTATTTTAAGGAGCTCTACAAAGTCATCATTCTCTGGAATAAAGGTCGTGATGGTTGCTTCAAGCCCCGTTTCATTTTGCTTTCTTTTGGTCGTAAAAGCTCCAATGTTGGCAGAAATGGAATAGTCATCCTTTGGGGAGTCCCACTTGTTTGACTTTTGGAATACACTCTGTCCTGTTGCTGACCAAGGGTCTTTATTGTCTGCCTTAATCCAGAAGTTTCTGCTCGAAATGTTTCGATGAATCTCTTCGGTTACGGTTGGCGTAGTCAAATAGTGGTGAAAATCTTTACACACATCTCCCTTGAGCTCAGGTGTAACAAATGACTTCATCCCATTGGTGTTCATTAAAGGGAAGTACAATACAGGTAAATGGTTCGCGTTTTCTACGTAAAATGAACCGTCATTTTCTTTGCTAAATTTCCAGCTAACACCGGACGTGGATGATTTTTTTGTCGACATTACTTCACTAATTGTTTTTCGAGTTCTTCTAATGATTTTCCTTTGGTCTCTGGCAGTATTTTAACCAAGACAAAAAAGCCGATTAATGCAATGATTCCGAATATAAAAAATGTGAGTGAATTTCCTAAATTGGACAATTCCCAAGGGAAAACAAGTTGCACAATAGAGCTAATAAAAGAGTTTATGAAAGCAATAGAGCCTATTGCTAGTCCTCTGTATTTTAGAGGGAACAATTCAGACAACAACACCCACATTACCGGGCCTAGAGAGAAAGCAAAACAAGCAACAAAACCTAAGATTCCTATCAAGATTAAAGTAGAGTTAATTGTGGTTGCTGCTTCTAAAATAGCGCCATCATTTTTGTTAAATACTTTGGCACCAATAATGTTCTTTATCTCATTTTTAAAATCAACATCATTTGTATAGACTTTGTCTGCTATGGATTCTAAATCACTTGAATTCGAAAACTCGAATTGATCGATATGCTTCTGTTTTAATTGATAAGTAGCTTGGTTAAATCCGAAAGCACATACCAACAAACTAACAGAGATACCCGCTACCCCAACTAGTAACAAAGGCCTTCTACCCATCCTATCTATTAAATAAATAGCTACAAAAGTAAACACTACTGAAATGGTACTTAATAGAACACCTGAAGAAAACGCAGCATCAGTACCGATTCCTGTTTGTTTGAAAATAGAGGTTGCGTAAAAGTAAACGGCATTAATACCCGTAATTTGTTGTAAAACCCCAACAACCAAACCAACGATCAAAATAAATCGCAAGGACGGGTTAAGTAACTCTTTAATTTTCACGACAGATTTCTTTTGATCGGTAGCAGTATTTTCTTCAATAGATTTAATTTCTAAGTGCCCTACTTCATCTCCATGAATTTTTATACAAACTTTTTTAGCTTCAGCTGTGTGGCCATTTAAATATAGCCATCTCGGGCTTTTTGGTACAAAAAACAAAAGTAAAAAATACAACACTGCAGGTATAAATTCGACACCCAGCATCCATCTCCAAACATTTTCATCGGTAAGTGATACACTATCCGCTGTATTGTATTTATTGAAGAAGTAATTGCTTAGAAAAGCGGCAAAAAAACCAAAAACAATATTGAGTTGCTGTAAAGAAACTAATTTCCCCCTATTTTCAGCCGTAGAAATTTCGGCAATATACATTGGGGCTAAAACGAGAGCTGCACCAAATGCAAAACCTCCAATCATCCTGGCAATGTAGAGCATTTCGTAAGAAGATGCTAGCGCTGAAAATATCGCAGAAACCGCATAAAGTAGCGCGACCATAATTAACAACTTCTTTCTTCCTATTGCATCACTTAACCTTCCAGAAAAAAGCATGGCAATCATTGCTGCAAAAGATGGAGAGCTGACCACCCATCCAGATTGTATTTCTGTTAAATCAAATTCTGGACCAGCAAAAGTCATAACACCAGAGATGATCCCTGCATCAAATCCAAAAAGAAAGCCGCCTAAAGCGACGATGAGACTAATGGATATTATCTGTGATTTATTTTTCATTACCAGTAAGTTTTAGTTTGACTTGGGGGTCGGCAAATATATTATAAAAAATCTTGTATTCCACACACCGAAGCTATATATTTGCGTCGAAATTACGCTTATTTATACGGCGTTACACTGCATTGGTGTAACGTCTACAATTTATATCCTCTCTGAATATTAAGCCCCTAATGTTAGTAGTTGGGAGGTTTTTAGCAAAAATCACATCGATGATGAATGAAAATGATACACATACAACTGGGGCTTTGAAAGATGCTGATATTGTTGTTTTTGGCGGATTAGGTGACTTAGCCCTACGCAAATTATACCCGGCATTGTTTCACAGACTTCAAGCAGGGCAAGTGAATGTAAACTCTAAGGTTTACGCCATTTCAAGAGCGGAAAAAAGTCCAACTGAATTCACGGAGCTTCTCAAAGAAAAGCTTAGCGTTAGTCTTCGTGGAGAAAAGCCTGAGGATGTTCAGAAGCTTATTGATATGTGTACTTACGTTCGAGCAGATTTGTCTCAAGATGATGCATTGGCAGATCTAAAGCCTTACATGAGAGACAATAAAGAAATCGTTCGAGTCTTTTATTTTTCTACATCTTCTTCACTTTTCGGTAGTATCACTAAGAATTTGAGTGCGCAGAACTTAATTAATGAGCAATCTCGAGTAGTATTGGAGAAGCCATTAGGAAACGATTCGGCTTCTTCGAAAGCGATCAATGATGAGATTTCTGATTTCTTTAATGAGTCACAGATATTTAGAATTGATCACTACCTAGGTAAAGAGACGGTCCAAAACTTAATGGTTCTTCGTTTTGCAAACGATCTTTATGAAAACGCATGGAATTCCCAAAACATTGAAAATGTTCAGATTACCGTTTCTGAATCTTTAGGCGTAGAGACTCGAGCCAACTATTACGACAAATATGGGGCTCTACTGGATATGGTGCAAAACCACCTTTTACAATTGTTGTGTTTGGTCGCTATGGAGCCGCCAAGTGTTCTTGGGGCAGACAATGTTCGTGATGAAAAACTTAAAGTCTTAAAATCACTTCGCTTTTTTGACGAGAAGATGATTAAAGAACAAACGGCGAAAGGTCAGTACATCAAGGGTGCTATTGATGGGGAGCATGTATCCGGTTATTTGGAAGAATTAGACGATGATTCATCAAATACAGAAACATTTGTAGCCATCAGAGCGAACATTGATAACTGGAGATGGGCAGGAGTTCCGTTCTACCTTAGAACGGGTAAACGAATGTCCAAACGTCACTCAGAAATTGTCATCAATTTTAAGAACGTACCTCACAGTGTGTTTCCTGACGATAAGCCTATTGACAATAACAAATTAATCATTAGCCTTCAGCCTGAAGAACGTATTGAACTTGTTCAGAACGTAAAAGTTCCGGGTCCGGGAGGTTACAGATACCAGCCCACATCTTTAGTTCTTGATTACAGTTCCTCCTTTACCGATCGTTTTCCAGAAGCTTACGAACGTTTGATTATGGATGTGATCCGAGGCAATCAAACTTTGTTTATGCGCAAGGATGAAGTAGAAGCGTCCTGGGATTGGGTTGATTCAATTACCAAATTTTGGAAAGAAACAGGAATGAAAAACAAGTCGTATGAAGCCGGAACCGATGGTCCTGGAAACGACGTTTTATTAAAAGGACATGAGTGGAATGAGTAGTACAAGCTTAAATTTGCAAGAAAGAGTTTTCGAAAATGCAAGCATTCTAGAAGATGCTTTAGCCCAGGAAATTGCGACTGAGATTCAGAAACAATTGGATCAAGGTAAGCACGCAAAACTCCTGTTGTCAGGAGGTAGTACGCCCGTTAATTTATACGCTAAATTATCACATTTTGATCTTGATTGGTCTAACGTGATTGTTGGGCTTGTTGATGAACGCTATGTATCTTCAAATGATAAAGACAGCAACGAGCGTCTGATTAAGTCATCTCTGTTACAGAATAAAGCATCTGAAGCCAATTTCATCGGGATGGTCTTCGATACGGTGAACTCCGACGAAAACTTAAAGCAGGCTACCAAAGAGAACAACCCCTTTTACGACGAATCCACGTGTGTTATATTGGGTATGGGAACGGATGCACACACGGCCTCTCTATTCCCTGGAGATGCCAGTTCACTGGTTGGTTTAAAGCAAGGAAACCCCCAGGAACCTTTAGTTTGTACAGTTTCACCGAACGAACCGAAGCAGAGAATTAGTTTTACCATAGACAGTCTTTTGAACACCAAAAGACTCTTTTTATATTTTACTGGAACGGAAAAAATGGATTTGTTTGCGGAAGCAAAAAAGCTTCATGAGCCAAGTCAATTTCCAATTTCTTCATTCATTCATCAGGAGCAAAAAATGCTTGAATTATTTTGGGCTAACAAAAAATAATTATGAACAAGACGATTTTAGAAGTCACACAGAGAATTATTGATCGTAGTAACGATACACGGTCACAATATTTGAAACAAATGAAATCTCAGGCAGCAGACACGGTTTCCCGTTCTGCATTGTCATGTGGTAATATTGCCCATGCGATGGCCAGTTGTTCAGATCACGAGAAAACGGATTTGATTGGAAGTAAAAAAGCCAACATTGGAATCATCACAGCCTTTAACGACATGTTGTCGGCACATAAAACGTACGAAGATTATCCAAAATCAATCCGATCAAGTGCCCTTAAGTACAATGCCGTAGCTCAGGTAGCTGGTGCAGTACCAGCCATGTGTGATGGAGTAACTCAGGGAGAAGCTGGAATGGATTTATCTTTATTCAGTCGTGATGTGATCGCGTTGTCAACCATCGTGGGTTTGTCTCACAATATGTTCGAGTCCGCTTTGTGTTTGGGTATCTGTGATAAAATTGTCCCTGGCGAGCTAATCGGAGCCTTAAAATTTGGATATTTACCGATTATATTCGTTCCTGGAGGGCCAATGAAAACCGGTATTTCCAACGAAGAAAAAGCCAAAGTTCGAAGAGACTATGCGGAAGGTCTTGTCGACAGAGATGCCTTACTGAAGTCAGAATCTAAGGCCTACCACTCTTTAGGAACGTGTACTTTTTACGGAACGGCAAACAGCAATCAAATGCTCATGGAAATTATGGGCTTGCAATTGCCAGGTTCATCATTCGTAAATCCAGACACACCCCTTCGAACTGCATTAACGGATCATGCTGTTAAAGTTGCAGCTGAAACCACAAGCTTGGGCGATAATTACCGTCCGATGTATGAGATTGTTTCTGAAAAGACGATTGTGAACGCCATCATTGGTCTATTAGCTACAGGAGGTTCTACTAATTTAACCATTCACTTGGTTGCCATTGCAAAATCTGCCGGTATTCAAATCAACTGGCAAGACTTTTCAGATTTATCTGCTGTAATTCCATTGCTTACCAAAATGTATCCTAACGGCTCCGCTGATGTGAACTATTTCCAAGCAGCTGGTGGGATGTCATACTTAATCAAGTCTTTACTTGAGAACGGTCTTTTGCACCAAGATGTTTATACCATTTTGGGTCATGGACTAAATACTTACACCAAAGAGCCATTTTTAAATGATGGAGAACTGATTTGGCGTGACGGTCCAGAAAAATCTTTGGACACAAAAGTATTAACTTCTGTAGAAAATGCTTTTTCTAAAACAGGAGGGGTAAGAGTTCTGAAAGGAAATTTAGGGACTTCCGTGATTAAAATATCTGCAGTTAAAGAAGAAAACTGGATCGTAGAAGCTCCGGCTGTTGTTTTTGAAGATCAAGAAGAGTTGTTGGAAGCTTTTAAAAGAAAAGAGTTAAATAAAGATTTTATTGCCGTTGTGCGTTTTCAAGGTCCAAAAGCAAAAGGAATGCCTGAATTACATAGGTTGACTCCGGTGTTGAGTATTTTGCAAAATAACGGCTTCAAAGTTGCTTTAGTTACCGATGGAAGAATGTCTGGTGCTTCTGGAAAGGTCCCAGCGGCAATACATGTATCTCCTGAAGCGATGGATGGTGGATTACTACCAAAACTTCAAAATGGTGATTTGTTGAGACTCGATGCTACAACAGGTGAGTTAACTTGTTTAAATGAGGCAGAGGTTCAAGCAAGAACCGCTCCCGAAAATCCAATCATTAACCAAGAAGGTTGTGGTAGAGAGTTGTTTGGGAATTTCAGAAAATTAGTTCAACCAAGTGAGCAAGGTGCTTCCGTATTATTTTAAGCGATATGAGTCAAAATAACATTAGAACTGTATTAGAAGGCAACCCGGTTGTACCTGTTGTCAAAATTCAATCTTTGGAAGAGGTTGTTCCTTTAGTAACCGCTCTTCAAGATCATAACATCAACTGTATCGAGATCACTTTGCGTACAGATTGTGCGATTGATGCTTTAAAACTTGCCAAAGAGTGCTCCAACGACAACTTTTCTGTTGGTGTGGGTACTGTAGTAAATACCAAGCAGCTTGCTCAAGTTGTGGATGCAGGGGTAGACTTCATCGTATTGCCTGGCCTAAACAACGAATTAGTTGACGCACTCAAAGAGGTTAGCGTACCTTTTTTACCTGGAGTTGTTACTCCTAGTGAGATGATGGCATGTTTAAGTTTGGGTTGGGATACGCTTAAGTTTTTCCCTGCCAATATTGCTGGTGGTCTCAGTGCTCTAAAAACATATTCACAGGTTTTCTCTCAAATTAAGTTTTGCCCAACAGGCGGAATTTCAAAAGAAAACTATCCCGAATATTTAGCTTTAGACAACGTTATTTCTGTAGGCGGTTCATGGATCCAAAAGGACTTAAACGTATAGTCTAGTATTCATTGTTGTTGCAAAACTGGTAGAACACTGCAGGTTTGCCTTTTCTTCCGGTTTTATTGACGTGAGAAGTCTTAAAGACAATCCCTTCCTTTAAGATTTGTTTCCTAAAATTTCTTTTGTCTATTTTTTTATTTAAAACTTCTTCATGCAGCTTTTGCAGCTGTGGCATGGTAAAGTTTTTGGGTAAAAGAATGGACGACATTTTATAATCCAACTCTTTCTTTAAGAAGTTTAAAGCTTCGTCGATGATTTGATTGTGGTCAAAGGTCAGTTCAGGAATTTCATCGATGCTTGTCCAGATTACTTCATCTGCAAAATAGGATGCTTTGGGTTTAAAGTCCTGAATGTCCACCAGGGAGATATAGCCAACTGTAATGACCCGTTCTTCTGGATTTTTTCTAAAACTCTTAAGCCAGATTTGATCTTTTGGTTGTTTGACGCGTTTAGGATTACTGAACACAGCAAATTGCTTCAAGTATATCTCATCAATGGATGTAAGCCTTTTTAAAATTCGCTTTGCTGCAGGGTTTAATTCCTCATTAGCCTTGATGAGATCTCCCGGTAAAGCTGTTTGGGTTTTGTTACGGCTTTTTAAAAGATTTTTAGGATTTTCTTTTTTGGTAATTAGTAAGACTTTTAGACTAAGGTCTGTGTCAAATCCAAAAATGACACAGTCGACCGAAACATTTATTTTTGACATATTATATTATTATTATTATTGAATTGTACAGCCGTTAAATTATTGAAATATTATTGAAATAACAGCATAATTAATTCATTTAACACATGGAGGTGTGTTTCTATGTGTTTTTAAATCAAGCAATTATTGTGCCTTAACACTTATTTCAGTAGCATTCCAATCTGAATTCTTCATCAGTATATCTTCTATGGTTGTCAGCTCTTCACGAAAAGCATTAGGGCAAGCTCCCTTGAACTTTATTTGATGTTACTTTTTTTTTGTAGATTTGTGGATACCATGTATTTACATTAGGTTTTAGTATCTTTTTTCCTTGTAGTTTAATTTACAACGCTACAGGTTATTCCCTTCCTACTATTAAAATTATTCCTCCCGCGATTGGCTGCTTAAATGAAACGTTGAGTTAAAACTTGATTTTTGAAAGTTTTATTTGTGATTAGTTGTCTGTTGTTAACTGTTAAGTTGTTTCGAAAACTTACAATTTAAAATAAGACGATTACCTTTTAATGAATAATGAATAAAATAATAGGATGAAAAAAAAAATAAAAGCATTCACCTTGGTCGAGTTGATGGTCGTATTAGCCATTGTTGGAATATTGGTTTTGTTAGCCCTGCCTAATTTGATGCCACTAATATCGAAAACGAAGAGTACCGAAGCAAAAATTCATTTGGAGCATATATACAATTTAGAAAAAAGTCATTTCTACATGTATTCGTCTTATTCGGATGACCTTACTGCGATAGGTTATCAGCAGGAAAAGAGCGTTTTAGAAGGGGGCAATGCCAATTACAGAATTGAAATTGTTGAGGCAGCACCAACAGGTTTTACAGCCCATGCAATTGCCGTAGTCGACTTTGATGGTGACGGGCAATTCAATACTTGGTCAATGGATCAGGACAAACAGTTACTTGAAATTATGACAGACTAATGTTGCTCTTTGGTTTAGGGTTGATCGTCGTTTCATTATTGATCATGATGTACGAGGACTATCGATATCGGGCAGCGTCAAGCAAAAAGAGCTGCCGATATACGGAGCCCGTAGAATTGGCCAGTACCAGGCAAGCAACAAGAAAAAGAGCTACGAGCTCACCGACCATTTGGGAACCGTAAGAGCTTTGATCAGTCGTGACAAAACTTCCAATGGATCTGCAGAGCTGCTCATGCGCGCCGACTACTACCCCTTCGGAATGGAAATGCCGGGGCGCAAATACAGCAGTGAGGCCTACCGTTATGACTACCAGGGGCAGTATGCCGAGAAAGACGGAGAAACGGGCTTACACAGCTTTGAACTCAGACAATGGGACGCACGCATAGGCCGTTGGAACAGCACCGACCCTTACGGACAATACTTTAGTCCATACATGGGAATGGGGAATAATCCGTTTTCTTTGGTAGATCCGAATGGAGGATGGGTGCCAGGAGCTGGTTTTTTCAAGAATTTATTTTATTCAGATAACAGAATTAATGCGATGAATGCTGCAGGACCTAATGGTAGTTATTTTAGAGATCCTAGTGGTGGATGGACTGCTAACTTTTCAGATTCAGAAGGATTTAATATTATGAATTTTGACAAAGCAAGTGATTTGAGTGGTGCTTATTCTATTGGGTTGTCAGCTTCATATGCATTTCCCAATTCTGCACTTAGTAAAGGGATTGCTATTGGAGTTTTTGCTGGGGGTGATGGGTTAAGTCTGCTTTTAACTCGAAAGAGGGGTAAAGGGGTAATGATGTCAGGATCATTTGATTTTACCTATTATGAAAATTTAACGAAGAACCCATTGGAAGGTAAAGATATCGCAGGTAATGGTACTGAGCTTGATTTAGGAATTGGTCTGAGGGGGGGTGCATTTTCATGGGAAAATAATTATCCAAAGACATCAAAATATCGAGCATACACAGTAAGTCAGGCATATGGTTTAGATGTTGGTGTAGCAATTTGGGATACCCAAACAATTCTAGCCCCTACTTCAGTTATTTTGAGTCCAATTGGGTCACAGTTTATGTTTAATTATTTTTTTAAAGAGTAGCATGAAAAATAAAATATCTTTATTACAAACACTTTTAATAATTGCAGTGTTGTTATCAGTTTGGTATTTTCAACCAAGTAAATTGGAGGTGTGTCAAATTTCGTTAGCAAAAGTAAAATTTACAACTTACAATGGTTTGGTTGTTGAGAAGTACATTGATGTAAATCACGCAATACCTACGATCGTAGTTAAGTCTGGAGATGAAACTTTTAAGATTTTTGATTTTAGAGATGAAAGTGGTTATTATGAGTATGTTTTGGTAGGAGATAGTGTAAATAAAAAATCAAATTCGTTAGAAGTTAACATCAAAAGATCAGAAAACATAAGGAAATTTATTATTGATTACGATTGTGATTTTTTTCAAAAAAAGAAATAGTTTTTACCACCTAAAACAATTTTCATCACTATGAAATTTAAGTTCAAAACCCCCTGAGCGATCTGGGGGTTTTTTTGGCCTGTTTTTTGGCTTTAATAGCACCTTTGTAATTTTTGATTATATTTTTAATGCTACCTCTGTTGTTGTAGCAATTTCTGTAAGAATCATTAATTCCACACCTTTTAGAGATTGTGTGTCTGTTTTTTATCAGCGAGAACGGTGTGCAAAAAAAGTAAACGAATTTGTTTACGATCACTGCAAAAAAATGGCGATGGTTTATTGAGGGAAAGCATTATAAAAAAGGAGCGTCCTGAAAACCTTAAAGAGTAGGGAGTGGTTGCCGAAAAACTTAAGAGTAGGTATATGTAATAAAATAAATAATGAAAAATTTAAGTCTATTATTAGTAACATTAACCCTGGCATTGTCTGTAAATGCGAAAGACGTTCTTACCCTAAAAAATCAGCAAAAGTTTGAAGGAAAAATTTTGAGAATAAAAGATTGTTCAATTGTATTTAAAACGAATCGAGTTAAATACACAATCCCTTCGGATGATATCTACTCTGTAGAATTTGACAACCTTCAAAATAAAGTTTACAAGAACTATGTGAATCGTTTGGCTAGTGGAGAAAACCTGTGTCTGAAAGCTAAAGCGGACGCACAAAGGTTTCATGGTAAAAAAGCGGGTCATGTTATACTGGGTGTTCTATTTGGACCCTTCGCCATCATTGGTACTGCACTTTCAGACCCTTCACCATACAAAAGTTCAAAAACACTAATTAGGTCTGAAAACAGAGAACAATTTAATGAACCAGAATATTTAATCTGTTACAGGAAAAAGGCGAAAGGTCAATTGATTGCTATGGAAGCCGTCGGTTGGTTTATAGCAATAATGATTTCATCTTCTGCAAATAATTAAATTTGACGAAAGCACATATTGTGCATAAAATAGAAATCTAGTCCCAATTCGCATTTTTTAAAAGGAGCTGTTCGATTTCTTTCAATTCAGCTTTGAAAGCATTGGGGCAGCTTCCTTTGAACTTTATTTGGTACTTGTTATTTATGGTGAGTGTGGTTTGAGGTAGGTCTTGTACCGCCAAATTATGTGTGGAACTTCTCTTGAATTTTTCTAAAAGTAGTTTTTTAATTATTTGAAAATCTTTATTCTCGATTCGCCATTCGTACAGCCCCTCATTTTTGGTAAATCGTATGCCCCGGTATTTTACCAGTCCACTATTGTAGAGACTTAAGTTGTAAATAGGGCAGGTGCCGTAGCAGCCTCCTCTGTGCATTTCAAAAATAATGGATTCTGATTTTTCAGCAACCGGCTTATTTTGAATGCTTTTACAAGAAATGACGACCAAAGCCAGTAGAAGAATCTGTTTAAGTTTTTGTATCACGGATGGATATGCTTATCTTTCATATTACATATATAACTCATGCAAGTACATTTTATTGCCATAGGTGGAGCAGCCATGCATAATTTAGCATTAGCGCTTCATGAAAAAGGAGATGTAGTTACAGGTTCGGATGATGCCATTTACAACCCCTCCAAGTCTCGACTCGATGAAGTTGGTATTTTACCTCCTGAAATGGGTTGGTTCCCTGAAAAAATTCATGAAGCATTAGATGCGGTTATTTTGGGCATGCATGCTCGAGAGGATAATCCAGAACTTCTAAAAGCTCAAAGCTTAGGTTTAAGTATATATTCTTATCCGGAGTATTTGTATGAACAGTCGAAAAATAAATTAAGAGTCGTTGTTGGAGGTAGTCATGGTAAAACAACCATCACCTCGATGATACTCCATGTATTGCAAAATGTTCAAATGGATTGCGATTATATGGTTGGAGCACAGTTGGACGGCTTTAAAACCATGGTGAAGTTGAGTGATGCCCCTGTAATCGTTTTGGAAGGAGATGAATATTTATCATCCCCCATCGACAGACGTCCTAAATTTCATTTATACAGACCCCATGTGGCGCTGCTTAGTGGTATTGCTTGGGATCACATCAACGTATTCCCGACCTTTAGCAATTACTTAAAACAGTTTGAGTTGTTTATCGATCAAATTCAAGACGGAGGGTATTTGACTTATTGTTCTGAAGACGAGACTCTGAATATCATCTCATCTTCAAACCCAGAGATTGAAACAGAGCCTTATCAACTTCCGGAATATAAAATTGAGAATGGTAAAACCTACATCACGCATGAAGGTGGTGAAACGGAACTTGAAATATTCGGTGCTCACAACTTATTGAACATGATGGGCGCCTTAAACGTTTGCAAACAATTGGGCTTGTCGGAAGGTTCTTTCTTTAAAGCTATGGCCAGTTTTAAGGGAGCCTCAAGACGTCTGGAGAAAATCTTCGAGCGAGAGGGCATGATGGTCTACAAAGACTTTGCTCATTCACCTTCCAAGGTTCGCGCAACGGTAAAGGCCGTAAAAGAACAGTTTAAAGATTATAAGGTGATCACGGGCTTGGAACTTCATACCTTTAGTAGTTTGAATAAGTCCTTTTTGGCAGAATACAAACACACCATGAGTGGTGTCGATGTTGCTTATGTTTATTTTGATCCTGAGTCGGTTGCTCACAAGAATCTAGAAGATCTTTCTGAAGCTTTGGTTTACGAGTCTTTCGACCGAAAAGATCTAAAGGTATTTGTAGACAGTTCCAAATATTGCGAATCCATTCGGAAAGAAGTAAATTCTAAAACAGTAGTCCTGTTGATGAGCTCAGGTGATTTTGGCGGCGTGGTTTTAGAGGACTTTGCAAAAAGTTTATAGACAATCGAGTAACTGTTCGAGCTTCATCCCTCGAGAACCTTTGATCAGGACAAATGCCTCTTTCATTTGATTCCTTTTGAAGTATTGCTTCAATTCATTCGTAGTTTTAAACGACTTGTAAGTTGTTTGATTTAAACGATTGAAAATGTCTCCAACAAAATAGACTTCTTTTATTCCTGAGTTCAGAGATTGATTTATGACGTTGACGTGTTCTTTATCTTGCTCTTGTCCCAGCTCAAACATATCACCTAAAATCATGATTTTATTCGAATGATTGATGTTGCTTAAGTTCTGAATGGCTTTTTCCACACTCATTGGGTTTGCGTTGTATGCGTCTAACAGGACCGTATTTAATTGGGTCTTAATGATTTGAGATCTGTTGTTCGTGGGAGCGTATTCTTCAATCCCTTTTTTTATTTTTTTGAGATCAATTCCAAATTCCAATCCAATCGCTATGCTTAGCGCAATGTTGTCAAAATTGTAATCACCAATCAATTGACTTTGAATTTCTTCACTTTCAACTTCAACTCTTACGTAGGGTTGGGCTCCTTTGTAGGTTATTTGGTAACGGCTATCACCCATTTGTCCGAATGAAATTTTAGGACAACCTTCGGGTAAATTTTCGATTAAGATCTGTTGATTGTCCTTTACAAATACAGAACCATTTTTTTTTGCAAGAAACCTGTACAGTTCTGTTTTAGTTTCCAGTACCCCGTCAAGTGAACCAAAGCCTTCCAGATGAGCTTTGCCAACGTTGGTAATAACCCCGTAGTTGGGGTCGGCGATCTCACTTAAGAATTTGATTTCACCGAGGTGATTGGCTCCCATTTCTATAATCGCAAACTCCGTGTCTAAAGGAATAGACAACAGCGAAAGAGGGACTCCAATGTGATTGTTTAAATTTCCGAGCGTTGCTACGGTCTTGAATTTTTGTTTCAAGACTTGAAGACACAACTCTTTACTTGTGGTTTTTCCGTTGGTTCCCGTGATACCCAATATTGGACATCGTAGTTTTTTTCTATGGTGTTTCGCCAGTTGTTGAAGCGTTTTTAGTACGTCATCTACCAGAATATAGCGATGGTCCAATACGTATTTTTCTTCATCAACGATGGCAAAGGAAGCCCCGCTTTTCAAGGCTTCTATAGCCAATTCATTGGCATTGAAGTTGGGCCCTTTTAGTGCAAAAAAGAGCGCACCTCTTCTTATTTTCCGGGTATCTATAGAGATCCAAGGGTTTTCGAGATATATGTCGTAAATCTTGTTAATCATTCCGGTGTGAAAATAGGGAAAATTGAAATGGTTTCGAAAACGTATGTCTTGAAACGAGTTCGTTTGTCCAAAAAAAAAGCCTCACAATTGTGAGGCTTTTTTTTAATATCTGGAAGCTTTTTTCTTGTTAGGCTCTAGATTTTGTGAGCCCATTCGATCTGTTACACAACGGAATCCGATGTTGTCGGATGCTAAGTCACTGTTTAAAAATCTTCGTGAACCTGGGTTTAACCAATAGGCACGGTCTTTCCATGATCCGCCTTTGTAAACGTGGACATTGTCATTGATAAGCGTCGTTTTACCGTAGTCGTACATAGCAGCTTCTCCACCTGTATCTCCTTTAGAGTAGTAAATGCTTGACTCTAAGTCACCATCTCCTATGTTGGCATTTTTTGCTTTTCTATAGTTTCTTCGGTTGTTTTCCGCAAGAGCTTCTGTGGTTTGAATTCTACCCAATGAATCTGCCTCTAAGTAATATCCCTCTTCATCTTTCGCCTTGTCTGCGAAAACATTACCTCTAAAAGGCATGAAGTCATCACCATCTGATCTTTGAGGTCGGTATACGTCCAAGACCCATTCAGCAACATTCCCAGCCATGTCGAACAATCCATAGTCGTTTGGAGGAAATGATTTTGCTTCCATGGTTCGCGCTCCAGCATCATTTAGTTTGCCTGCAACACCCATATTGTCTCCCGCACCTCGTTTGAAGTTCGCAAGCAATTCTCCCTGGAAAGGTTTTCTATTGTCTCGAACGGAATTTCTATTCCAAGGGAAATACCGGCCTTCCGATACGTTTCCATTGATGGAGTTTCCAACATGACCCCATGCAGCGTATTCCCACTCGGCTTCTGTTGGAAGTCTATAGCTTGATGTAAGTACACCATCTTCCAGGCGTCCTCTTCTTCCATCTTTATTTTTTGGGTTGGCTAAATCGCGGTATCCTTTTTTCTGAGCACCGGTGTATTGGGCTGTTTTGTAAGCTTCTGTGTTGAAGTTGTCGTCGTCAAATTGCTCCGTGTTGTGTTTTAAAGCACCAGCTTTGATCAAGGCCAATTCGTTAACACGATCTGTTCTCCATGCACAATAGTCTTGAGCTTGATCCCAGGATACACCTACAACCGGATAGCTGCTGAATCCAGCATGGCGAAGGTAATTATTTACCATTGGATCGTTGAAGCCCAATTCGCTTCTCCAGGCATTGGTGTCAGGAATGGCATTCCAATACACTTCTGGGTAACTTTCACCATAGACTCTCTGCAGCCAAAAAAGATATTCTCTGTAGGCCACGTTGGTTACTTCGGTTTGATCCATGTAAAACGAGGCAACAGATACTTGGCGTGGACTTGCATTGTTGTCCATCAAGATGTCTTCTCCGGTTTGTCCCATAACGAAGGATCCTCCTTCAACAAAAACCATTCCTACTGGAGTTTGTTGCTCGTAGTTTAATTGAGCCTCAAAACCACCATTGCCTGAGGTGTTGATTTTCCAGCCTGTGGTCGTGGAAATACCTTCTTGAGTGCTACTGCCGCAAGACGAAAGAAATGCAGCAATTGCGATGCTATATATTTTAGATAAAGTTTTAGACATTTTCATGGTATGCTTATCTTGTTTGTAGTGCTTATTTATTTAGCGGGACTAAAATACCTAAAATTTAGGGCATTTTATCGCTTTTAGTTTTTTTCTTTTGTCTTTACAGTCTAATTGTAAGGTAAGAGACACTTCATGAGCACCTCCTGTGGACCCCATGAGTTCAGAAATAGTATAGTCATAACTGTAGCCAACGCGTATGCCTCCTCTCGTATACCCCATCACTAATAACAATGCATCTGAGTTAGAGAAGTTGTTTCGGAAGTAGAGCCCACCGGACAAACTTTGATTGGTTAGAGACATCCCCACATTCAATTGGCGCGCTCCGTTTTGAGACATGTATAAAATGTTTGGTGTAACGAAGGGCTCGTCTGTGGTAAGGCCTAAGTTTCTTGATTTACCCACAGAGAAATTGGTTCCTGCGTGTATTGTGAGTCTTCTTGGTAAATTACTGTTCGCAATAAATGCGTCTTCAGGTTCCGTTAGGTGGTGTATGGCTATTCCTCCAAAATATTTTTTTGTGTAAGCTATAATTCCCAATGAAATATCTGCATAACCCACATTGTCTGCGAATTGATTGATGTTTTCTTTTGTAGGGAGAACAAATCCATAATTGGGGTCTATTTGATCCCCAAATTGCAATTTTGTTTTGTCTAAAGCTCTTTGTTGGTAACTCGCCTGTATACCTGTTACGAGGGTGAGTTTCCTTGAAGCTTGTAGTTGGTAGGAGTACATAACACTAACTTGAGTGTTTTTGAGGGCACCTTCTCCTTCAATGTCCTTAACGATCTGAAGACCAACACCACCACGTAATTCTTCGAAATTTCGATCAAATGAAATGCTGTTTGTAACAAATGATGACTTTATGTTTGGCCATTGATTCCTGTGATGCAGAGAGATTCTGGGGCAATTTGCTGAACCTGCCATTGCAGGGTTTAGGTAAATTGGATTTCCGTAGAACTGCGAAAAGGCAGGGTCTTGAGCTTGTACATTTTGCGAGAGAGCAAAAATGAGTACCGCAACAAGGGCAAAAAATCTATTTTTAGACATATTACTTTCGGATTATGATGCACAATAATACAATAATTTTTCAAATTTTTGAGAATGCTTCCCAACCATAAACTGCTTTAATGACTACACAACCGAAATAATTGTGCCAAAAGCTTCTTGTTTCATGTAATATGTATTTATTTTGAACGTTGTAAGTTTCTGAAGGTCAATAAACGCTGTCTCTGTGATTTTTTTTAGATTTTTTTTAACCCTACTGCTTGTAGTAATTCATACATCCTCTGTTGCCCAATCTGAGGGTGTGGTGACTTTACATTGGGATTCTCCTAAGTTTATGACGGTTCTGGATGATGAACAAGAGGTTTTGAGCTTTTCGGGGGCTTATTATGACTTTGATAAGCATGATTATCCGGTTTACTTGAAGAAAATCAGATTGCCTGAAAACACAGATGAAGTTAATGTAACGATAGACGTTGTTGAGAAAAGTAGGCTAAGTTTAGCGGAGGCCCGTATTGCAGAGAGATTGCATCCAGTAAATACCTTATCGTGGGTGATTTCATACGAGCGAAAAATCCCTTACTTAATCCTTTCATACATCCCCTTTCAGTCAGGTTTCAAAATCAATCGGTTTAATTATCAAATAAACCTTTCCTACAAAAATGTAGATGTTTTGTACCGAAAAGCTTCAGTGAACTCCGTTCTCTCGCAGGGGGATTGGTATAAGCTACAAGTAGCAGAAGAGGGTTTGTATCGGATTGATTATGATTTTTTAAAGGGAATGGGTTTGAATCCCTCGGAGATCGATCCGAGAAAAATTCAAGTGTATGGAAACGGCGGAGCAATGCTTCCGGAGTATAATGGAGAATTTAGGAATGCCGATCTTGTTGAAAATTCAATACACGTTAAGGATCAAGATGACGGTCGTTTTGATGTCGATGATTGGGTGCTTTTTTATGGGCAATCTCCCCACCAATGGACTTTAGATGATGAGAAAAATTTCAAACACATACTCAACATATACGACGATCATAATTACTATTTTCTGCACATAGGGAATCAAATCGGAAAGCGAGTTGCTGTTTTTGAAAGCGACTTGAATTCAACGATTGAAATGGATTATTATACGGATCGAAAATTTCATGAAATTGAAAGTACGAATCTTAAAAATACCGGTAGGCAATGGTTTGGGGAGTATTTCTCTTTTGGAGAACGGTACCCAATTGGTTTTGATTTTAAAAATCGAATTAAAAGCGAGCCTCTTCGAATTGCTGCTCGAGCTGTAGGGCGCTCATCAAGTTCGTCGAGTGTGAATTTCGAGCACGGAGGTAGCAAGGTTTTAGAGCTGGTTATTGGTACTCAGGTAAGTGCATCTACTTACGTGGATGATGGAGAGGCCTTTGATGAATTCTACAGCAATCTAGATCGGATAGAATTAAATGCTACTTATGACAAAATGGGGAATTCTACTGCTTTTGCCTACTTAGACTATGTTGAAGTTCAGTCCAAATGCGATTTGAATTATACAGGTGGGCAATTGTTTTTTAGGGAGCCATCTTCGGTTGGTCCGGGGAATTTAACCAAGTTTAATCTTACCTCAACAGAAGATAACTTCGTGGTTTGGGATGTTACAAATCCTTTTCTAATAAGCGAACAGATGGTTGACGAATCACTCAGTTTTACAGCTGCTACAGAAGATTTGAAAACATTTGTAATTCACGACTTAAAAAAGACCAGCTATAAAACTCCGATTTTTGACCAAAAGGTTCCCAATCAAAATTTACACGGACAAGAACCGGCAGATTTATTAATCATTACAGCTCCTGAGTTTCTCGAGTCAGCAAATCGTTTGGCACAAATTCACGTTGTAGAAGATGGAATCAAGGTTCAGGTTGCTACTACCGATGCGATATACAACGAATTCAGTTCTGGAAAACAAGATCTGGTTGCGATTAGGTCATACATTCGTATGATGTACGACAAAGCAGAGGGGGATGAGGTACCTGATAACGTCTTGTTGTTTGGCGATGCAAGTTTCGATTACAAAGGGATTGGTGCGTTGAAAAATCAGTACACGAATCAAAACTTTGTCCCGACCTTTCAGTCAGAATATTCTTTTAAACTCGGCCCTTCTTATTGCACAGATGATTTTTTAGCTTACTTGGATGCTTCAGAGGGTGCTCAGGCTACCATGAGAAGCGACGGTATGGATGTCGGACTCGGACGTTTGGTGGTTCAAACAAAAGCGGAGGCACAAGCCGTCGTAGATAAGATTGAGGCTTATTACTCTCAAGAGTCTTTTGGTGAATGGCGAGGGAATATTTGTTTTATAGCCGATGATGTCGATGAGCCTTGGGAGAAAAGATTGCAAGAAAATATTGATAAAATCGCAGAAAGTATTGATACGTCTTTCCACAATTACAACCTTTCTAAGATCTATCTTGATGCTTATCCGCAAGAGTCTTCCTCAGGAGGAGAACGATATCCAGATGCTCAGCAAGCGATTGTAGATAATGTGAATAAAGGTTCCCTCATCGTCCATTATTATGGTCATGGTGGTGAGGTGGGATGGGCTGAAGAGCGCGTTTTGGAAATGGATGACATCAATTCCTGGGAGAACCTACACAATTTACCAGTTTTCGTAACAGCAACCTGTGAGTTTGCTCGATACGATGATGCAAAACGTGTTTCTGCAGGCGAGAGAGTTTTGTTAAATCCCAAGGGTGGTGGTATAGCATTGTTTACGACGACCCGGACGATTACGGAGTCAGATGCTAAAAATTTATCAGAAGCCTTTTACAACCATGCACTTCCCGAAAAAGCTGGATCGTTGTTGACTTTTGGTGAAGTGATGAGAGCGCTCAAAAACGACCTCAATTCCAGCGGGATTTCAACGACCAATAAAATGAAATTCACTTTGTTGGGAGATCCAGCTCTAAAATTACCTATTCCGCAAAATAAGCTTGTCATCAATCAGGTGCTTCATGCGAATACCAATGAACCCGTTGACACTCTAAAAGCTTTAACCAAAGTTGTAATTAAAGGAGAGGTGCAGTCTGCTGATGGACTTGTTTTAGATTCGTTTAATGGTAGTCTTAAGCCTAGAATGTTTGATAAGACACAGCAAATGCAAACGCTCAGTAATGATCAACAGGATTTAGAGTCTTTTTATTTTAATCTTCAGCAAAGTGTTCTGTATGCTGGTAATGTATCCGTGACAAACGGCTCCTTTGAGTTTGAGTTCGTTGTTCCAAAAGACATTGCATTTACCGATGGAAAAGGGAAAATTTCCTTGTACGCATACAATGATAGTATAGATGCTATTGGTTCCTTCTCAGATTTATATGTAACGGGTTTTGATGAAGCTTCAGAGCAAGATGTTGATGGGCCTTCGGTTCATTTGTACATGAACAATTCGGATTTTAGATATGGGGGAATTACCGATGCATCACCCAGTTTGTATGCTTTGATTGCCGATGCGTCTGGAATCAATACCACAGGGAACGGAATAGGTCATGATATCGTTGCTACACTCGATGATGCCAAAGAATCTTCTGTGGTGTTGAATCATTATTATGAATCCGACTTGGATTCCTATCAAAGTGGATTCGTGAAATATCCCTTTGCAGAACTGGATGAAGGATTGCATCGATTGAAATTAAAGGTTTGGGACGTTCATAACAATTCGACGGAAGCATTCACAGAGTTTGTCGTTGTTGAAAATCCTCAATTGATTTTAGATAATTTGATGAATTACCCAAATCCATTCAGCGATTATACTCGTATTCACTTCGAACACAATCGACCCAACGAAACATTGGATGTTCAAATAGAGATTCATGACCTAAATGGAGCGTTAATAAAGCAAGACCAAATTCGCATATCAAATTCGTCTTATGCGAATTCTGATTTTACATGGAATGGAACGTCACTTACTGGTGCTCCCGTTAGTAGTGGTTTGTATCTGTGTCGAATTGTTGTTTCATCTTTGAATTCTGACGAAGAAGAGGTCATCAGCAATCAAATGATACTAATCAAGTAATTTTTGCGTTATAAATTCATAAATTTGTCACTAGATTAAACCCCTTTACATGAAAAAAACAATTTTTGCAGCGTTCGTTGTACTTATAAATACGAGCCTAATTGCTCAAAATCTAACGAATGATTATTTAAATAATCTCAACACCATTTCTACCTCAGTTCCTTTTTTGTCTATTGCACCTGATTCTAGGGCAGGTGCCATGGGGGATGTGGGTGTAGCCACTTCACCCGATCAAAATTCCATTCACTGGAATGCATCGAAATTAGCTTTTATTACTGAGGAGCAAGGCTTGTCAATGTCTTATACACCTTGGTTGCAAGATTTGGTTCCGGAAATTAGTTTGAGTTACTTGTCAGCCTACAAAAAACTTAATTCTAAAAGTGCTGTGGCAACAAGTCTAAGATATTTTTCTTTAGGTGAGATACAGTTTACAGGTGGTGATGGGCAGGATTTAAAGAAATTTAGCCCGAACGAATTTGCTCTTGATGGCGCCTATGCGATGAAGCTTTCAGAGAATTTTTCTGCGGGTGTAGCCATGCGTTATATCTACTCAAATTTAACCGGAGGTATAAATGTTGAAGGTGGAGGTGCTACCAAACCTGGCAACTCATTTGCGGTTGATTTATCTTCGTATTATCAGAGCGATGAATTTGAGATTGAAGAAAAAGATGCGTACTGGGCAGCCGGAATAAATCTCTCCAATATGGGGAACAAAATCTCATACACCGATGGTGGAGAGGAACACTTCTTGCCGATGAATGCTCGAGTAGGGGGTAGCTTGTTTATGGAGTTGGATGAATTTAACACCATTTCTTTTGCTGTTGACGTGAATAAATTATTGGTGCCAACCACACCGGTTTACGATTCAGTTGGAACAGGTCCAGAAAACATTGTTGCGGGTCAAGACCCAAATGTGGGCGTTATACAGGGAATATTCCAATCTTTTTCTGATGCTCCAGGGGGTTCAAAAGAAGAACTCAATGAGTTGATGTTCTCTGTCGGTGCTGAATATTGGTACATGAAGCAATTTGCGCTTAGAGGAGGGTATTTTTACGAGCACGAAACCAAAGGGGGAAGAAAATACTTTACCGTTGGTTTGGGCTTAAAAATGAATGTATTCTCATTAGATGCTGCCTTTTTATTGCCAGCTACCAGTGGGGTGAAGAGTCCGTTAGCGAACACGCTTCGTTTTACCTTATTGTTTGATATGGAGTCTTTGTACGCAACCAATAAAAATTAAATCATGAACATTAGAGTTGGTTTTGGGTTTGATGTCCATCAATTAAAAGAAGGAGAGGACTTTTGGTTGGGAGGAATGTTAGTTCCACACAATAAAGGAGCGGTAGGTCATTCTGATGCTGATGTATTGATTCATACCATATGCGATGCACTTTTGGGGGCAGCAAACCTTAGGGATATTGGCTTCCATTTTCCGGATACGGATCAGAAGTACAAAGGTGTAGATAGTAAAATCCTTCTCAAAGAAGTCATGTCAATTCTCAGAAAAGAAGGTTACGAGTTAGGGAATGTGGATGCAACCATAGCACTGCAAAAGCCTAAAATTAATCCGTACATCCCCGAAATGCAAAAAGTGTTGGCGGATGTTATGTCTGTTTCACCCGCTCAGATTTCTTTAAAAGCGACGACCACAGAGAAGTTGAGTTTTGTGGGTCGAGAAGAAGGCGTGTCTGCCTATGCTGTGGCACTTGTTCAAAAGATTGATTAAAACCCACTCACAACTGCATTCGATAGCTCAAAATGAGCTTTATTAATCACGTTCTTTTCCCTTCAGAAACCTTTTGGTTTTCGCCCTCTGAAAAAACACTTTCAGCGTTCTATTGGCTTGATTAATTGTTTCCTTCACACATTTGTGTCTTTTGCCTGGTTTAATGTTGGTTGAATAACAAACAAATTAGTACATTTGCTTTTTGAAAAAATAAGACAAATGGCAAAGTTGAAGTATACAAAAGAAACGTATTTGAATTGGTATGAAAATATGTTGCTCTGGAGAAAGTTTGAGGACAAAACAGGTGCACTTTATATACAACAAAAAATTCGAGGTTTTCTCCATTTATACAATGGACAAGAAGCTGTTTTAGCAGGTTCTATTCATGCGATTGATCCAAAGAAAGATAAAATGATTACGGCTTACCGTGATCACGTTCAACCCATTGCTATGGGCGTGAGTCCAAACAACATTATGGCAGAGCTTTTTGGTAAGGTCACAGGTGTTTCTGGAGGTAAGGGCGGATCCATGCACATGTTTTCGAAAGAATTTAATTTTTTTGGAGGTCATGGCATTGTGGGTGCTCAAGTACCCCTAGGCGCAGGACTTGCCTTTGCCGATCAATACAACGGAAGCGATGCTGTAACCTTGTGTTACATGGGTGATGGAGCCGTAAGACAAGGAGCCATTCACGAAACATTCAACATGGCGATGATGTGGAAGTTACCTGTGATATTCATTTGTGAAAACAATGGTTATGCCATGGGTACCTCTGTAGAACGAAGTGCAAACCATTCCGAAATATGGAAGTTAGGCTTGTCTTATGAAATGCCTTCAGCACCTGTTGATGGTATGGATCCTGTTGCTGTTGCAGAAGCTGTAAATGAAGCTGTAATTCGTGCACGAAAAGGAGACGGTCCTACCTTCTTAGAAATGAAGACTTATCGATATAAAGGACATTCTATGTCTGATGCTCAGAAATATCGTACCAAAGACGAGATTGCTGAATACCAGAAAATTGATCCAATGAATCAGGTTCTTGAGCACATTAAGAAAAATAAGTGGGCTACAGAAGCTGAGATTCAAGCGACACAAGATAAAATCAAGGGGATTGTCAAAGAGGCTGTTGATTTTGCAGAAGAGTCACCATTCCCATCGAATGATGCTTTGTATAATAATGTTTACGTTGAGGATTACCCTTTTATAAAAGAATAAACTATGGCTGAAATTGTACGCATGCCGCGTTTGAGTGATACGATGACTGAAGGTACAGTCGCGAAGTGGCACAAAAAAGTTGGAGATACTATTTCTGAAGGTGATTTACTTGCAGAGATTGAAACTGATAAGGCTACTATGGAATTTGAGTCTTTTCAAGAAGGTGTGCTTTTGCACATCGGAGTTGATGAGGCGTCTACCGCTCCTGTAGACTGTATTTTAGCCGTTTTGGGAGAAGAAGGTGAAGATGTTTCTGCAGTCCTTGAAGCTGATGCCGCTCCTGCTGAAGAGGTGAAAGAGGAACCTGTTGTTGAGACTCCTGTTAAAGAAGTTGTTGTAGAAGCTCCAAAAACTGCTTCTGCGCCCGCACCTTCACCAGCAAGTCCTGCTCCTGCGCCTGTCGTTTCTTCAGGTTTATCAAATGGAAAAGTAAAAGCTTCACCTCTGGCAAAGCGACTTGCCGAGGAAAAGGGTCTTAATCTTGCACTAATTCCAGGTTCTGGAGATGGCGGTCGAGTAATTAAGCGCGATGTTGATAATTATCAAGGTGGTGTTGTTCGAACAGGATTGACAGAAGAAAGATTCACTGAGCAGCCTGTTTCGCAGATGCGGAAAACGATTGCACGTAGATTATCAGAGTCTAAGTTTACCGCACCGCATTTTTATCTGTCGATTTCGGTAAACATGGACAATGCGATTACTTCTCGTAAAGCGATCAATGCGATGGGTGGTCAGAAAATATCATTCAATGATATCATTGTAAAAGCTACAGCGATGTCCTTGAGAACCCATACCGTAATCAATTCCTCTTGGCGAGGTGACGCCATTCGTGCAAATGAGCACGTGAACGTTGGGGTTGCAGTAGCTGTAGAAGATGGATTGTTGGTTCCTGTTGTTCGTTACACGGATACCAAAACATTAGCGGAAATATCTACTGAAGTTAAAGGTTTTGCTCAAGCGGCTAAGGATAAGAAATTGCAACCAGCAGATTGGGAGGGTAGTACCTTTACCATTTCAAACTTGGGAATGTTCGGCATCGATGAATTTACGGCCATCATAAATACTCCTGATGCTTGTATTCTTGCTGTAGGAGGCATTCAGCAAGTTCCTGTAGTTAAAGAGGGACAAATTGTTCCCGGAAACGTTATGAAGTTGACACTGTCTTGTGACCACCGTGTGGTAGACGGAGCTTCTGGAGCTTCTTTCCTGCAAAGTTTAAAATCGTACATAGAAAATCCGATAACGATGTTCGTGTAATAAAATTAGAACCAAAAAAAAAGCCTCCATTCGGAGGCTTTTTTTTTGCTGACACTTATTAAAGTAAAATTTGCTTATCGATACTTTGCTCGAGGGAGATGATGGTTTCGGTTCTTTGTATGCCGGTTACCGATTGTATCTCTTCATTCAATACCTGCCTCATGTGTTTGGTGTTTTTACAGCGTATTTTTGCAAAGATGCTATACACACCAGTTGTGTAATGAGCTTCTACAATTTCAGGTACTTGATTCAATTGCTCAATAACATCTTTGTAATTAGAGCCCTTTTCTAGATAAATTCCCAAAAAAGAAGTCATGTCATAACCCAAGAGTTCGTAATTCACATTAAGTCGACTTTTTTTTACGATACCCGCCTCTTCCATTTTTTTCATCCGAACATGAATGGTTCCCGCTGAAACGATTAGAGATTTAGCGATTTCTGTGTATGGAGTTTTAGCATCCCTCATTAAAATGCTTAAAATATTTCGGTCGATATTGTCAATTTGATAATTTGAGTCCATTTCTGCCGTCTTAAATTTTTATTTACGCAATCAAAGGTACTTTATATTGCTTTATTTTCAAAAATATAATGTTTTATTTGCATTATTTGTAATTGGTTGTGCTTTTGTTCTATATTTACATCAGTTAATCACTACAACACTGTGGGGTGATGAAACTGGCAGACATGCCCTCCTGTCTCGAGGGTGAAGGTACTGGAATAAATCACTAGACTAACCACTTCGTGGAGGTTCGAATCCTTCTCCTACAGCAAACAAAATCCTCTTGAGTTTACTCGAGGGGATTTTTTAGTTGATTGCATTTTTAATCTCCGTGATCGGCTGAGCTATCGATTGAATTTTTTTCCTTTCAGACGAATATAAAGACTGTTGTGTCGAAAATTGTATTTTTTGCATCCACAAATTCAGCCTAAACATTTTAAAATCGAGTACTTGTATTGCCAAATTGATAAATGAAGCATACATACGCGATCAAAATTATGTTTAATATAATTTAGTATGCGTAATATTGTATTATACTTAAATTTAAATCCTTTATATTGATTCATTTGCAATGAGCTACGGTATTGTTCTATATTTACATCAGTTAATCACTACAACACTGTGGGGTGATGAAACTGGCAGACATGCCCTCCTGTCTCGAGGGTGAAGGTTCTGGAATAAATCTTTGTGACTAACCACTTCGTGGAGGTTCGAATCCTTCTCCTACAGCAACAAAAATCCTCTTTCGACTTATCCGAAAGAGGATTTTTTAGTTTAATTGGTTTTATAGGTGGTGGTTTTCTTTATCTGTTGATGACTAATTTTCGGGTGTTACTTCCGCATTTCACCAGGTAAACACCCGGGTCTAAATTTGAGATGTCAATAGTGTTCGGGCCAGGTTTAATGGATGTGTTCAAAAGCATTTGTCCGTTTAGGGCGTGGATCGTCATGTTGTAATGGACATCACTTTTTATGCTGAATTGATTGTTGGAAGGGTTTGGGGAAATTTTATGGGATACAGATTCTTGTTTCTCGACTGAAAGATTACAGGGCGTTGCTTGTATTTTAAAAGTGTTTAGTGCCCTAGTAAGTGAGGGTATTTGACAAGTTGTGTGATCAAATAGATCTCCTACATTGGTGATTTCTACATTGGTGCCTTGTACAGCATTCATTTTTTCATGTGCATCCATTGAATTTTCTGGACTCACCTGTTTGTCACCTCCGCAATAATAGAAATGAATAGGAGCTTTAGGCGTCCAGTCTGTTAAATCATTTTCTTTTAAAGCAAGACGGAGTGGGTTGTTAGAATTATTTATAAAATCAGTGTAAAAGTTGGCTTTGAGCATGTCCTTTGGTTTTTTTGGTAGATATGCATTTATCTGATCGGTACTCAATTGCCCGGTAAAGTAGTTGCTCACTGAGTTGTAGGGGTTTGCAAAGAGATCCTCTACAGGGCAATCGTTTAGGCTCGGATATATCGAGTGATAGCTCAAAATAACGTAAGGAACATAGAATGGGTTTGGGTATTCATCGTCTCCCAAAACGAGATCTTTTTGCACCCCAGATAAATCATAGGGTCCAGACATAGGAATGGAGTACTTGATGTTGAATTCATCTGCATGTTCTTTTTCGATGAGCTGATGCAAGGCAAGCGTAGCGTGTCCTCCTTGAGAATATCCAAAAATAAATAAGTCATCATTCAAGTAAATACTGTATTTCTGACAAAATTCTTTGGTTGCTCGTAGCATATCCAGTGAGGCTGAAGCTTCCGTTTTAGCATGCATATAAGGATGTAGTCCTGGCGAATCACCTAATCCTAAATAATCTGGGAGTGCTACCACAGCTCCTACAATAGCTGCTCCAAAAGAACCCAATTGAGCTTCATTACTGAATTTGGAGGGCACATCATCTTTCTTAACAACAGTCCCGTGTAAATAAGTCATTAAGCTCCAGGAACAATTGTTATTCGCGGGGATGACAATTAAGCCTGAAGCAAGACTTTCTTGACTGTTGATGTCTTTGGTTTTGTAGGTGATTTTGTAAGCTTTGATTCCATGCTCTACACGGTCCGCTAATTCCCGCTGACCAATAGCGTTAAGTAAAAATGAAAGCTGTTGTTTGCTGTATTCTTTTATTAAAGTTTCTGAGACAAGTGTCTGAGTATTTTGTGCATGTAAGACATGGCTCAAAAATAGTAAACCAATGAAGAGAACAGAAGATCTAAGTTTATCTGTACGCATGGCAATATAATTTAGTTAATTCTTTTATTAAATGTAATAAAATAATTTAATATATGTATGGTCTAATACATCAGGAGCTCTGCAACTACTTTTTCTACTTTATCTGCGTTGGGAATCATCGCAGCTTCCAGCGTGCTATTCAGTGGTATGGCAGGTAGATTTTCAGCTCCAAGGACCTTTACGGGTGCATCCAGGTTTTCAAAACACGCTTGTTGTATTTCTCCAGCAAGTGCTTGAGCAAAGCCAAAACCTATGGATTCTTCGGTTAGTACCATGCACTTGCTGTGTTTTCGAACCGACTTGAAGATGGCCTCTCTGTCAAGCGGAACTAGAGTTCTTAAGTCCAGAATTTCGATCTGTCCTGCGTGACACTTTGCTGCTTTCCTCGCCCAATGCACCCCCATGCCATAGGTAACAACGACCAAGCTATGCTGTGAGTTTTTCGCTGAGTAGTCAGCTTCCAAAACAATCCGAGATTTCCCTAGGGGAATCATGTAGTTGGCTTCGGGTTCAATACTTTTCGCCTCCTCAGTATCTTTGATTTTAGACCAGTACAAGCCTTTATGCTCTAGCATAACCACCGGGTTTGGATCGTAGTAAGCAGCTTTCATTAGGCCTTTCAAATCGGCAGCGCAGGAGGGGTAGGCTATTTTAATCCCACGAATATTTGTTAGAATAGATTCTACAGATGACGAGTGGTAGGGCCCCCCACAACCGTATGCCCCGATGGGAACGCGTATGATTGTACTTATTGGCCACTTGCCATTGGATAAGTAGCAGGAACGACTCACTTCACTAAACAATTGGTTAAGACCGGGCCAGATGTAATCAGCAAACTGTACTTCAACAATGGGTTTACAGCCTACGGCAGACATTCCCACGGTAGATCCAATGATGAAGGCTTCTTGGATGGGGGTGTTGAAAACGCGATCATCACCAAATTTATCGGCCAATGTGGCCGCTTCTCGAAAAACCCCTCCCAGGCGCGCTCCTACATCTTGACCGTACATCAGTGCTTCGGGATGTTTCTCTAAAATTTCCTGCGTAGCATAGAGCGCCGCGTCTACCATCATGATTTTTTTACCACCTAAGGGTTCTCTTTCACCGGTTTCCTTTGTAATGGGCGTAGGTGCAAAATCGTGAGTAAATAAATCTTCTGGGGATGGATCTTCCGCATTCAATGCTTTCTCAAAGTCGTCCTTAACGGTTTTGGTCAATTTTGTGTCGATAGCACTGATTTCTTCTTGACTTAAACCGATGTCTATGAGTTGTTTTTGAAGTTTAGGAAGCGGGTCTCTTTTTTCATGTTCTTTTAGATCATCTCGATACCACTCTTTTCTCACTCCAGAAGTGTGATGTCCTAATAAAGGTACTTTTGCATGTATTAAAAAGGGACGGCGTTCTTTGCGAATGGTTTTTAAAACCTCCTTTATGCCGATGTAGGATTCTATAAAATCACTTCCGTTTAGTGTTTTTAGCTCAATACCTTTAAACCCTTGTATAAATTTTGAAGCATCGTTGGGTAGGATTTCACAAGCACGCGCTGAAATGTTCCATTCGTTATCTTGCACCAGATATAAAATGGGGAATTGTTTTAAGGCTGCCATATGTAGCGCTTCAGAGACTTCTCCCTCAGACATCGCAGCATCGCCAATGGAGCAAACGACTACAGGTTTTTCTTCTCGATAATCTTTGGCTAAGCCTTGCTCTTCCATATACTGAATCCCCATAGCTACTCCCGTAGTTGGTATCGCTTGCATGCCTGTTGCGGAGGATTGGTGTGGAATTTTGGGGAGGTCTTCCCTGTTTAAGCTGGGGTGTGCGTAATAGGTTCTACCCCCGGAGAAAGGATCGTCTTTTTTTGCCAGAAGTTGAAGCATTAAATCGTAGGGTTGAAGACCTAGGCTCAGCAACATGGCGTCATCTCGATAATAAGGGGAAACCCAGTCCTGAGGTTTTAATTGTGTGCCTAAAGCTATTTGTATGGCTTCGTGGCCTCGAGAGCATGCATGCACATATTTGCTTGTTGTTGCAGCATTCTCCTCGTAAAGATCAGACATGGACCTTGCCGTCCGCATCATGCCATAGGCTTTTACTAGTGTTTTTTTCGAAACGATAATTTCTGTATTAAAGGGTTAAAATGATTTCACACATTTAATACTGAGGGATGTCGATTTTATTTTTTGAAGTTTTTAAGCGCTTTTTGAGTAAATTCTGAAAGGACCAGCTTTCCACTAATTTCGGCTCTTTTTGAAAGGAGTTCGTCCCAATGATCAGTCCCTTCCCAAAAGGTTTTTTTTAGAGCTTTTAAGGCATCGGGATTTGATTTACTAAGTTTCATGGCAAGCGACTTTAGGGCTTCATCCATTTCGGGAATGTTGTCGTATATTTCTGCGTAGAGGCCCTTTTCTTTTGCCCATGCTGCAGATTTCCATTCGCTGGCGTTAAGGGTGAGGCAGCTTGTGTTTGCTAGTCCAATTTTTCTTTCAATTATCGGCCCAACCACAAAAGGACCAATGCCAATTGCTAATTCGCTCAATTTAACATCGGCAAACTTTGTAGCAAAACAATAGTCGGTACATGCTAGGATGCCCACGCCACCTCCAACAGCTTTTCCTTGAATTCGACCCAGGATGATTTTAGGACACTTTCGAGCGGCATTGATGACTTGAGCAAAACCGCTAAAGAATATTTTACCTTCTTCTGGTGATGAAATACGACTTAACTCATCAAAGGATGCGCCTGCACAAAAGGCTTTTTCACCTGTGCTTTTTAGAACAATCACAGAGACTTCGTTTTGCTTACCCATTTCGGAAATCGTCTCGGCGATTTTTTTCAGAAGGACTCCCGGCAAAGAATTGCTAAGTGGATGGTAAAATTCAATCGTAGCAATTCCATTTGCTATGGATGAGTGAACGTGGCCTTGCTCTGTAGAATTGGTCATTTGTTGCGGTGCTTGTTTGAGAATCTATAAGTTATTACAGTCGTCATATTTTATATGAAGCCAAATTACAAAAAAAAAATAGACGCTTTTTGTTGACCTGCCATCGACGTATCCTAAAATATGAATTTAATGTTATTGACAAGTGGTTGTTCCTTACGTGTACAGTTTTGCTGGATTTACAGGATCAAAAGTCACGCAAAGAATCTTTTTACTCAAACGATAAAGCTTCAATGAGGAATTGTATATTTTTGTAGCAAAGAATTAAATATGGCTAATTTTCACACGCTTAAAATTAAAGAGGTTAGGAGAGAGACTGCAGAAGCCGTTTCTATTCTGTTTGATGTACCTCAAGATTTAAAAGATTCCTTTCAGTTTGTTCAGGGACAGTACCTGACTTTGAAGGCTCTCATTGATGGTGAGGATGTGCGTAGATCCTACTCTATATGTTCATCTCCCGCAGATGAAGAATTACGAGTTGCCGTGAAACAAATCCCTAAGGGTAAGTTTTCTACTTACGCCAATACAGGTATTGTTTCTGGTGACGCCATAGAAGTTATGGCACCTCTTGGGAATTTTAACACCAAAGTTTCTGAGGGCCAAGAAAAGCGATATGCAGCTTTTGCTTCGGGTTCGGGAATAACGCCAATCATGTCTATCATTCGTACCGTTTTGAAAACAGAATCAAAAAGTGTTTTCACTCTTTTTTATGGGAATAAGTCTAAGGATACCATCATCTTTAATAGTGGTTTGGAAGCCTTGCAAGGCCAATACCCAAATCGTTTAAACATACACCACATACTAAGTAGAGATCCTAAAGTTGAAGAAAAGTTCAGCGGAAGGTTGTCTGCTGAAAAGTGTCAAGCTTACCATCAAGATTTACTCGATATGAATGAACTTGATGAGGTCTTTTTGTGTGGTCCAGAATCTATGATCTTTGATATAAAAGAAGCTTTGCTTGATATAGGTCTTAAGGAATCGTCCATACATTTTGAATTGTTTACGACCAATGCTTCCGAGAAAAGTGAGATTGCTGAGGTTGAAGGTGCTGTTGTGAATAGTCAGGTGGAGGTTGTTGTTTATGGAGAATCTTTTCACTTTGAATTGTCCAGTGATGGTGATACGATTTTAGATGCAGCCATGACTGCAGATGCCGATGCGCCTTTTGCTTGCAAGGGAGGTGTCTGCTGTGCTTGTAGGGCGAAAGTTGTAGAAGGCTCCGTAAAAATGGACGTGAATTTCGGATTGGATGAAGGAGAGGTGCAAGAGGGGTATATACTCGCTTGTCAGTCTCACCCAACTTCAGAGAAGGTAGTAATCGATTTTGATGATATATAATGAGTAAGAAGGTTGTTGTAACAGGAGCAAGTAGAGGTATCGGATTTGAGTTGGTGAAGCAGTATGCTGAGGCCGGTCACGAAGTCCTAGCCATTTCCAGAAATTTAAGTCGCTTAGAATTCTTAAAGGAGGAATGTAACCGTTTGAACCCTGAATCGAAGGTTCATGTTTTTTCTTTTGATTTAGCCGATGGTGATTTTGAATCTGACTTGATGCCATTCGTTTCTGAATGTTTTAATGAAGTAGACGTTTTGGTTAACAATGCGGGTGCCTTAGTTTTAAAGCCTTTTACCGAGATTCTTCCCGAAGAGTTGGATCGCGTTTATCGTGTAAACGTGACATCAGTATTTAGATTGACGCAATCAATGATGCCAAAATTCGCTCATGATGCTCACATACTTAATATAAGTAGTGTTGGAGGTGTTCAGGGATCTGTAAAGTTTCCAGGTTTAACTGCTTACAGTTCTTCTAAGGCAGCCTTGGTAAGTTTAACGGAATGTTTGGCGGAAGAGTATAAGGAAACCTCCATGTCATTTAATTGTCTTGCTTTGGGAGCGGTACAAACCGAAATGCTTGAGGAAGCATTTCCGGGATATGAAGCTCCAACATCCGCTAAAGAAATGGCGACTTACGTATTGGATTTTTCTTTAACAGGGCCTCAGTTTTACAACGGAAAGATTCTCACGGTTTCAAAATCGACACCCTAACGACATTTATTGACGGTTTGCTTCCATCAAAAGCCACATTGTTGCAAGTCTTTTACACTGATATATAGGGGCTTCGATATTTCCTTAAAAATAAGCTTTGCTGGGGTTTGCATGAATGAAAAAAGAGGTTACATTTGCCTGCGCTAAAAAAATAACAGCGTCGATCTTTAACAAGTTTTATTTTCTTTAAAATATTAACGTTTTTATTTTGTGTAGAAATGAAAACCTTTGTATTTTTGCAGTCCGCTTTTTTAAGAGTGGGCATGAATTTTCTAGGAGCTTTAAGAAACATTTATTTTTTTTAGAAAAGACTTGCAAGGGAATAAAAAGGTTGTACATTTGCAGCCGCTAAAACGAAGAAATGTAGTTTTAGGACCAACAAAAAAGTTCTTTGAAAGAAATTATATTGGAAGAGAGAGAGGTAAGAAAAACAACTTACCCCGTTAATTAAGTAAGAGTCAGAAAACAGATTAAACTTTTTACAATGGAGAGTTTGATCCTGGCTCAGGATGAACGCTAGCGGCAGGCTTA
>Ga0209119_1000129_pt1 | contig 76019 bp, 69 predicted proteins | sample COG_03_FD_184747 | JGI IMG/M metagenome (GOLD analysis project Ga0209119, IMG submission 184747) | Pelagic Microbial community sample from North Sea - COGITO 998_met_03 (SPAdes) (version 2) | ecosystem: Environmental > Aquatic > Marine > Neritic zone/Coastal water | place: Helgoland, sampling...
ATGACGGTGCACAAGGCGCACAAGGATTACCAGGAACAAATGGCGCAGATGGCTTAGATGGCGATGACGGTGCACAAGGTGCACAGGGATTACCAGGAGCAGCAGGTCCAGCAGGCAATGACGGTGCACAAGGCGCACAGGGATTACCAGGAGCAGCAGGTCCAGCAGGTCCAGCAGGCAATGACGGTGCACAAGGCGCACAGGGATTACCAGGAGCAGCAGGTCCAGCAGGCGATGACGGAGCAGCAGGCGCACAAGGATTACCAGGAGCAGATGGCGCAGCAGGCGCACAAGGTCCAGCAGGCACAGATGGCGATGACGGTGCACAAGGCGCACAAGGATTACCAGGAGCACAAGGCGCACAAGGCCCAACAGGTCCACAAGGTCCAGCAGGAACAGATGGCGTAGATGGCGCAGTAGGCCCACAAGGGGAAGCAGGCTTAGACGGAACTGTAAAAAAGTTTATTGATGGCGATGTGGCTGCAAATGCTGTATATACAGACGGGAATGTAGGTATTGGGACAACAACCCCTCAAGGTGCTTTAGATGTAGTCTCTACAAATAGTGGTTTTATTTTACCGCGTGTTGCTAATACTACAGCTGTAAGTTCAGCAGTAAATGGCATGTTAATTTATGACCTTTCCACTCATTGTTTAAAAGTGTATGAAAACGGTGCATGGACCAATTGTTTAGGCACACCTTTATCCGCAAATGATTCCGCCTTAGCACAAATTGGTAGAGAAGCTGATAGTCCGGACAACGTAAATTCTGTAATAACGGTCACTGAGTTAGGAACTATTACACCTGCTCTGACAGGTTTATTACCTGCAAATGAAGCGGCTTACCAAGACTATATTGATGCCAACCCTGGCAGTTTTTCAAGCCCAGCCACACAATCACAAGTACAAACGATGGTAGATGCAGTGAATGCAGCTGGGCCGGCTACAGTTTCTTCTATAGACTGTAATGGCGTCACTATAACAGGTACCTTAACCGATGGTGAAGTTGCGTCGGGAGTTAGTGGAAGTGTACAGTATACAGCTGGTAACGGAGGTGTTTATGCATCACAAAGTACCAGTTCATCCGGAGTTTTAGGGCTTACAGCAACACTAACTGCAGGTTCTGTAGCTTCTGGTGCAGGAAATTTAGTTTTTAACATCTCAGGAACTCCTTCTGGAGATGGAACTGCAAGTTTTGCTATTAATTTTGGAGGTCAAACATGTATGCTGACCTTTCCTGTTGCGACCGCACCACCACCAATTCCTACTGTAACTTCAACCACAGGTCAAGTTTGGATGGACAGAAATTTAGGAGCTAGCCAAGTAGCAACTAGTAAAACTGATGCTGCTGCTTATGGAGATTTATACCAATGGGGTAGAAACTCAGATGGACACCAATTGAGAACAAGTAGTGTAACATCAGGCTCTGTAGCAAGTGGTAGCGAGGGTGCTAATTTTGTAAGAAATTCTAGCTTTCCTTATGATTGGTTAACCACCCAAGATAATACCCGTTGGGGTGCCGTAAAAACGGCTAACGACCCTTGCCCATCAGGATTTAGAATACCAACAGATCCCGAGTTTAACGCAGAACTTACAGCATACTCAATTAACAGTCTCACTGGTGCTTATGCAAGCGTATTAAAGCTAACAGCTGCTGGTTATCGAAACGGGACGTTCAGTATAGGTGTAATTTACGATGTTGGTAACGAAGGATACTATTGGACTAGTACGGTTAATACTCATAATGCTAGGTATTTAGGCTTTACATATAATACTGCCTTCTCAAGTAATGACAGTCGTACCAACGGCTATAGCATACGTTGTATTCAGGAGTAATTACTTTGGGGTTTATACCCTTTAAACTTAAACTGGCTGCCTTGTAGGGCAGCCAGTTTTTTTTAACTCGTTTTATGGATTCTATAGATTATTATTAAGTGTCAACACCTACGCCTTTAGGTCAATAAATAAAAGAGCAATGTACTAAAAGGTAAATTTAACAGCGCAAAACATACAGTATTATTCCTGTTTAAAAACGGAAGTATTCCAGAAACATAAGAATTAAAATACGTTGTATAAAATCATGCAAAATTTTTACTATTTTAGTATAAGTTAATTACTCACAGCTCTGCAATTTTTTAATTTTGATAAATGCTATTTTATAGCAGCACAACAAACAACTTATCTTAATACCTTAGCGACAGAGCAAATAATAGTACGTTCATCGAAAAATAAAAACAGTTATACATGAAACAACTAATTTTTTTACTAACCCTAACAACAAGTTTTTTAGCACAAACGCAAAGTCTAAAAGGCACATTAAGACAACACGCAAAGCAGCAAATAACCTTAACAGGCTATAATTATTATGAAAGCCATGAGCTAAGTAAAACGACTTTAGATAGTTTGGGAAATTTTACATTAAACTACCCAAAGAATTATAAAGGTATGGCGGTCTTAAATACCCAAGACAATAGCAATTTAATACTTGTACTTAGAGGGCAACCTATACAATTAACAGGAAATCATTTAAAAGAACCCACTACTATTGTTTTTAAAAACAGTAAAGAAAATACAAATTTTACTACATATGCCAAAGCACAAGGATTATATGGAAATGCTTTGTCTGCGTTAAGGTATTTAGATAATTTGTACCAAAAAGAAGCCTTCTTTAGCAACCATAAAGAAATTAAAAAAGCCATACAAAAAGAACAAGAATCTATACAAAAAAAAGACACGTCTTTTGTAGCTAATTTAAATACAGGTAGTTATATTAAATGGTTTATACCCTTCCGTAAATTGGTACAAGAAATGCCTTTTATTGTAAGCAATGAAACAACGCGTATACCAGATGCTATACAACAGTTTAGAAGTATAGATTTTAATCATTCTAATTTTAAAACAAGTGGTTTGTTTAAAGAACTCATTGAAGGGCATTATATGCTTTTAGAAAACATGGGACAACCATTAGATAGCGTATATAGTCAAATGAATATAAGCACTCAGTATCTCATAGACAATTTAAAAACTAATGAGAGCTTACTAAACAGTGTTTCTAATAATATGTTTAATTATTTTGAAAAACGTAGCTTGTTTGATGCCTCCGCTCACTTGTCGGTAAGCTTATTAAATGATAATCAATGTATTTTAAATGACGATTTAGCAGCAAAACTAGAGAGCTATAGAAAGATGAAAGTAGGGAAAACAGCACCAGAAATAGTATTAGAAGGGAATAAGAAATTAAGCGATATTAAAGCTCATAAATTAGTAGTTTTTGGAGCCAGTTGGTGCCCACATTGTACAGAAGAGTTTCCGAAATTGGAAAACTATTCTAAAATTTGGAAAGACAACAAAGTAGAACTAATTTACATCAGTATAGATACCAATAAAAAGGACTATCAAGAGACTTATCTAGATAAACCTTGGCAATCGTATTGCGACTATAAAGGGTGGGACACCCAATCAGCACTAGATTATTTTGTATCTGGTACACCGACCTATTTTTTATTGGATGCGACTAATAAAATACTACTAAGACCCAAATCTTTAGAACATGCCAACGTTTGGATGAAGTCTAGAGGGTTGGTAAATTAAGTATGTAGTATTAAGTACTAGGTATTAAGTACTAAGTATTAAGTACGAATAACCAAGTACTATTGTCAGTTCGCGTATTTTTAGCGTGCAAAAAATGTATCGATAACGGATGAGGACTTGCAGGGCATTAGAATAAGTTGTAAATTATGCAACAAAAAAAACAGTAGTTGTGGGCCTCTCTGGAGGCGTAGATTCTAATGTTGCGCCCAATTTGCTAAAAGAGCAGGGCTATAATGTGATTGGTTTGTTCATGAAAAATTGGCAACGTAAAAGAGCTTTTAATTTGGTCAAAAACGATCGTAAAGAGCTAGAATTGTGAGTCAAGCCGTAAGATAAAAGATATACATCAAGCAGAAGAAGTAGTATTGAATATATTCCTATAGATGATGGTGAGTTTCAACACGCTATTTTAAAAGTAATAGACATGTATGTTAATGTATTAGAAACTAACAATAATACAGTTATCGTAAGAGACGTCGTAGCGGAAAAAATATTGATGTTGCCTATGGGCAGTTGGCTAACAAAAGTTAAATAGAAGTGATTTTCTTCTTATTTAAAGAGATAATCATAACTTTTAAATATTAATCCCTAATAACATTTAGTTATGAAACGAGCATGTTAAAAGCATTATCACCCAAAGGAATGATTAATAGCGAACAGCATGTGTCCTTAAAAAAACAATAAATATAAACACATGAAAAAAGCATTACACCTCTTGGTATTATTACCTTTTTTATCTTTGGCTCAAAATTATTTTGCTGAAGATTTTGAAAAAACAACAGACTTAGCTACTGCAGGGTGGACTTTATACAATGATGCAAATACGCCTCATAGTAACTATGCTACTCTTATAGAAGATGCATGGAATGTTGTTGGTTGGAATTTTGAAGAAGGTAACATCACAGCGTCAACAACCTCTTGGTTTACTCCAGCTGCTACTGCAGATCGTTGGATGGTAACACCTGCCATAGCTTTACCTGTTAGAGCAAATGCATCATTAACATTTAAAGTACGATCTCACGATAATGGTCCTTTTGCCGATGGCTATACGCTTAAAGTTTCTACTACAGGAACTGCAAAAGCCGATTTATCTACTGATTTATTGGTAGTTGATAACGCGGTAAATGATCTTATTGCTAATGTAGCTACAACAACTGTAGATCTTAGTGCTTACAATGGTCAAACAATATATCTTGCTTGGGTAAATACTCACGATGACGGGAATTTACTTAGTGTTGATAATATCTCAGTAGATGGTGTTTGTGGAGCGGTTGCAAATTTAGTTTTTGCTGATTTTTCAAGCTCAACAGCGGGTATTTCTTGGGATAACTCTGGTGATTTTGAAGTTGAATATGGCGAGTTTCCATATACTCAAGGTGGTGATGGTGTTACTGATACAGTAACCGCTAGTGTTACATATACGTTATCAAGTTTGATGGAGGGTACTTCTTACAATGTGTTTATAAGACAAGATTGTGGTAGTGGCGATTTTGGTGGTTGGAGTGAAGTGATTGTAGGAACTAGTATAAATCCTGTTACATCTTTCCCATATACTGAAGGTTTTGAACTTGAAGCAAATCAGGCGTTACTTCTAAATCTTGGAATTGGTTTAGCAGGTACAGGAACATGGGATATTAGCAGAGATGTTTTAACAGATGGTGATACCACTAACGACTTTGCTTATGATGGTGTGAATTATTTTTTCTCAAATAATACATCATCTACCACAGACGCAGATGCATGGATATACGTTGGCCCTTTCAACTTAGAAGCTACCCAAGAATATACATTCTCATTTCAACAAAGAAACTTTGAAGTATCTTCTGCAACTAGGCCTAATAAAGATTTAGAAGTATCTGTAGCTACTACAAACGATACTACAACCGATACTATAATTCTTACATTAGATGACTTAGAGAATAAAGCTTATGTACAAAGAGATGCCACATATCAGCCGACTACAACAGGTGATTATTATTTTGGTATTCACGATAAATCTTCATTTTTAGCAGCTGTTTCAGTAGCTAATTTTCTAATTATTGATGGACTTAGTATTACTTCTACGTTAAGTTTGGAAGACTTTAGCAAGATTTCTACAGCTATTTATCCAAACCCTTCGAGTAGAGAGTTTACAATTGATTTTAGTGATTTTAATGATACTACTAATATAAATATAACGGTTTCTGATATGAACGGAAGGTTAGTTAAAAAATTTAAAGTACAAGATTCTTATGATATTTCTAACTTTAGTGTTGGGACATATATCCTAAAAATCACTGATGGATCTAGCTATTTTGTTCAGAAATTAGTTAAGAAATAAGTAATTTAGTTTTATAGACAAAAGCCATCCTTGAATAAGGATGGCTTTTTTTACTCTTTATTTAGAATCTATACTGTACGTTTTTATCAGAACATCAAATTCGAAAACATTTTTTAGGTTTTATTTTTTGTAAGAAACTCAACATTAATTATAATTTTGCCTAAAACTGATACTATTTTTTAGGTTTCAATCATCTTAACCCGAAAAACTCATTATTAGTCTAGTCAAATAGGGTGTGAAACGTTAACTTCAAAGAGATAAACCGAAAAACATAACGCTAACAACTACACCCAATCAGCACTAGATTATTTTGTATCTGGTACACCGACCTATTTTTTATTGGATGCGACTAATAAAATACTACTAAGACCCAAATCTTTAGAACATGCCAACGTTTGGATGAAGTCTAGAGGGTTGGTAAATTAAGTATGTAGTATTAAGTACTAGGTATTAAGTACGAATAACCAAGTACTATTGTCAGTTTGCGTATTTTTGGCGTGTAAAAAATGTATCAAAAACCCAATTGATCAATCTCAAAAAAGTAGCCATTAAATCTTATTTCCGATGTTTAGCCCTTCATTAGAATAAGTTGTAAATTTGCAACATGAAACGAGCATGTTAAAAATACTATCACCCAAAGGAATGATTAGTAGCGAACAGCATGTGACCGTTAAAAAACAATAAATAAAAGCACATGAAACGAGCATGAAAAAAATACTATCACCCAAAGGAATGGTTAGTAGCGAACAGCATGTGACCGTTAAAAAACAATAAATAAAAGCACATGAAAACAGTTGTTGTGGGCCTCTCTGGAGGCGTAGATTCTAGTGTTGCGGCCTATTTGCTTAAAGAGCAGGGCTATAATGTGATTGGTTTATTCATGAAAAATTGGCATGATGATTCAGTGACTATATCCGATGAATGCCCATGGCTAGATGATAGTAATGATGCGATGCTAGTCGCAGAAAAACTAAACATTCCCTTTCAAACGGTAGATTTAAGTGAGCAATATAAAGACAAGATCGTCGATTATATGTTTGAGGAGTATAAAAATGGGCGTACTCCAAACCCCGATATTCTTTGCAATCGTGAAATAAAATTTGATGTTTTTCTGAAAATCGCACTGTCGCTAGGCGCGGATTATGTGGCAACGGGCCATTATTGTCGAAAAGGCAGTGTTGAAAATTCAACGCCTCCAATATATAAACTCCTTTCGGGCGTAGATTCGAATAAAGATCAGTCCTATTTTTTGTGTCAGTTGTCACAAGCACAATTGTCTAAAACCTTATTTCCTATTGGAGAACTCACCAAACCCGAAGTGAGAGCTATTGCCTCAAAACTAGATTTGGTGACTGCAGATAAAAAGGATTCTCAAGGTTTATGTTTTATAGGAAAAGTACGTTTGCCCGATTTTTTACAACAACAGCTACAACCTAAAGAAGGTCAAATTATAGAAATTTCAGATGGTTTCGAAGATTATAAAACTACTGTGCCATCATTTGAATCTAAAGAAGAAGCACTCGTTTTTGGTGCTCGAAAAATAAAATATAACAGTACAGATGGTGCCGTTGTTGGAACCCATCAAGGAGCGCATTATTTCACCAAAGGACAGCGAAAAGGTTTGGCCGTTGGTGGCACAGTGGAACCGCTTTTTGTAATTGATACCGATGTTGTAGAGAATATAATTTATACAGGACAAGGAAAAAACCATCCTGGACTCTACCGTTCTGTGTTGCTTGTACAGCCTTCAGAGACGCATTGGGTTCGCCCCGATTTAGAAATCAAAATTGGAGAATCACTTCCGGTCATGGCGCGCATTCGTTACCGTCAACAACTAGAAATGGCGAGCTTATATGCGACGAGTGACGGACTTTATGTGGCGTTTGAATCACCGCAATCTGCCATCACAGAAGGGCAGTTTGTGGCATGGTATCTAGACGATGAATTAGTTGGTTCGGGTGTAATTAGTTAAATTGTAAAACAAAACTATAAACCAATGAAACGAGGCTTTTTATTAACTGCATTTTTAGTCAGTCAAATCACCCTATTTGCACAGGAACATGCTTGGGTGTATTTCACAGACAAGCCCAATGCGGCAGCACAACTTACAGCTCCTATAACAGTATTAACTCAGGCTGCGATTGACCGTAAAATTAATCATTTGGTTGCGATTGATGAACGCGATGTACCTGTTCATGAGCCGTATATCACCCAACTAAAGGCCTCTCCAGGGATTACCTATAAAGCCAAATCAAAATGGTTTAATTCGGTGCATGTTATAGGTACAGAAGCTGCTATCAATGCTTTAGAGAGCACTCATGATTTTGTGGATTATATTGATTTTGCCGATTCAGATTTAAATGCACGAGTGGGCGTTTTCCAAGATAAATTTCAATTGGAATCCAGCTTGAGGGACTTCACCTATGGAAATACTCTAAATCAAGTAGAAATGATTAATGTCGATGCTCTTCATGCTGCTGATTATACAGGAGAAGGGGTTGTGGTTGCGGTTATAGATGCTGGGTTTCCAAATGTGAATACAATGGCTGGGTTTGATCGCCTACGCGCCGCAGGAAACTTGATGGGCGGCTATGATTTTGTAAATCGTACTGCGGATGTTTATAGTTCAACAGTGAGTGATCATGGTACGCAAGTATTAAGTACGATGGCGGGATATGTAGAAAATCAATATGTGGGAACGGCACCAGATGCCTCCTATTACGTGTTTTTAACCGAAGATGGAAACAACGAATCTCCTGTAGAAGAAAGCTATTGGGTCGAAGCTGTAGAGCGGGCCGATAGTTTAGGCGTTCAGATTATTAACACTTCCTTAGGCTACAAAGGCTTCGATAATTCAAAGTATAATTATACTGATGAAGAGTTAAATGGCACAACGACCTACATTTCAAAAGGCGCAAATATGGCCTTTGAAAAAGGCTTGATTTTAATCACTTCAGCAGGTAATTCGGGAGCTTCAGGTATTAGTGCACCTGGGGATGCTGCTGGTGTTTTGACAATTGCTGCGGTGGATGGAAATGGAAATTATGCTAGTTTTAGCTCTCAAGGAAGTGTTTTTCAACTCACTCAAAAACCAGATGTGGCTGCACGAGGATCGGGGAGCTATGTTATTAATAAAAATAATCAAATCATCCAATCAAGTGGAACCTCCTTTAGTTCGCCAATTTTAGCTGGCGGCGTCGCGTCTTTAGTACAGGCATTACCAAACGCCACTAACGCAGAAATCTATACCTATGTTAGAGAATCAGCGTCTCAATACGCTAATCCCGATTTTTTTATGGGCTATGGAATTCCAAATTTTGAAATTGCGTTGTCTTTAGGATTTACAGATCAGTTTACCAAACAATTGGATTTTGAAATTTTCCCAAACCCAGCTACATCAAATTTGTTTATAAAATACCCAGATTCAATTCCGACAGCAAGAGTGGCGATTCATAACGTTCTAGGGCAATTAGTGTATGAAAATCAACTCGAAAGCATGCAACCAGTCCATATAGAACCCTTGTCAAAAGGACTTTATATCTTAACAATTCATACAGATTCCCAAAATTCTATTACTTTTAAGGTTATAAAAGAATAAATGCAAAACAAGATTACTAAACTATTCGAAATTCAATATCCTATTGTACAGGCGGGAATGGTTTGGAATAGTGGTTGGAAACTGGCTTCAGCTGCGAGTAATGCGGGAATTCTAGGGCTCATTGGTGCGGGTTCTATGTATCCGGAGGTATTGAGAACCCATATACAAAATTGTAAAAAAGCCACCTCAAAACCCTTTGGTGTAAATATTCCGATGCTTTATCCTAACATTGAGGACTTAATGCAAATCATTGAAGAAGAAGGCGTTACTATTGTTTTTACATCTGCAGGAAATCCAAAAACATGGACCTCATGGTTGAAAGAACGCGGCATTATTGTGGTGCATGTCGTGAGTAGTTTAAAGTTTGCTCTAAAAGCGCAAGACGCTGGTGTAGATGCGATTGTGGCTGAAGGTTTTGAAGCTGGAGGACATAACGGACGCGATGAAACCACCACATTAACATTGATTCCGATGCTGCGTGCGCAAATTACCATTCCGTTATTGGCAGCTGGTGGTATTGCGACCGGCAATGGCATGATGGCGGCGATGGCACTTGGTGCCGATGGTGTTCAGATTGGAAGTCGGTTTGTTGCCAGTAAAGAATCCTCTGCCCATGACGCTTTTAAACACGCTGTAGTTTTGGCAAAAGAAGGCGATACTCAATTAACATTGAAAGAATTAGCACCAGTCCGTCTTTTGAAAAATAAATTTTATCAAGATTTACAAATTTTATATAAGACAGCACCAACCCCCGAAGACTTAAAAAACTTTTTGGGAAGAGCGCGTGCCAAACGGGGGATGTTCGAAGGTGATTTGGAAAACGGCGAATTGGAAATTGGACAAATCTCGGGCCTCATTGAGGAGGTTTTGTCCGTGTCCGACATTGTAGATGCTATAATTACAGAATTTGATAGGTGTAAAACGCGTCTATCTACTATAAATTTAAATACAAACAATGACCACTAGAGTACAACAACTAGAAGCATTTGATCGCTTATTGACTATCATGGACGAACTTCGGGAACGTTGTCCTTGGGATCAAAAACAAACTATGGAAACCCTTCGCCCTTTGACCATTGAGGAAACCTACGAATTAGGCGATGCGATATTGGATAAAGACCTAGCCGAAGTTAAAAATGAATTGGGCGATCTTTTATTACATATTGTTTTTTATGCTAAAATTGGTAGTGAAACTAAAGACTTTGATATCGCGGACGTGACAAATAGCATTTGTGAGAAACTCATTCATAGACATCCACACATTTATAGTGATGTGGTAGTTAAGGATGAAACGGAAGTGAAGCAAAACTGGGAAAACTTGAAGCTTAAAGAAGGTAAAACAAGTGTGCTTCAAGGGGTTCCTAAAAGTTTACCCGCTTTGGTTAAAGCTAGCCGGATACAAGAAAAAGTAGCGGGTGTTGGATTTGATTGGGAACACGCTGATCAGGTTTGGGAAAAAGTAGAGGAGGAGATAGGAGAGTTAAAAGTAGAAATTACAAACAAAAATCAAGACGCTATCGAAAGCGAATTTGGAGATGTTTTATTTTCATTAATTAATTATGCACGTGCTATCGATATTAATCCCGAAAATGCGTTGGAACGCACCAATAAGAAGTTTATAAAACGCTTTCAGTATCTTGAACAAAAAGCAAAATCTCTGCAAAAATCACTATCAGAAATGACACTTGCAGAGATGGATGTGTACTGGGAAGAAGCTAAAAAACACGAATAGATTAGTGCATTAGTTTCTTTATTTTAGAATACTTTAGAGTCCAAGTTTGTAAAGCTGCTTTATGTTTATCAATATTGTTATGCACTTCTTTCACCAGTGGGTTATCATCTTTTACATTAGAGAAAAATTGAAGGTTGTTTTCTAGTTGATTGATTTCACTTTTAATATCATCCATTTTCTTTCTTATGAAAATAACTTCGTTATTAAACGACTTTTCATCTTGCGCAAGAGTTTCTAATTTAAGAGTGTATTTTAAGTCGCCTAAGGCGTCTTTATCTAATCCTAGTTTAGAATAAAAACCATCTAGTGTTTTAAAGAATTTCCCATCAATAAAACGTTTGCTTTGCACGACAGCGCCGAGTTGTTTCCAATCACTTGAAAATTTATTCAAGGCTTCTAAATTTTCATCTTTATTATCACTAAGCTCAAAGGCCTTGAGAGACTCTAACAACGTATTTTTTTGTTCTAAGGCAGCGACTTCAGCATCCGATCCATTGTTTTTCTTTTCATGGTAACGGTCAAAAAATGCATTACAGGCGCCCCTAAAACGTTTCCACAATTTGTCACTGTCTTTTCTTGGAATGTGTCCTATTGTTTTCCATTTGTTTTGTATGTTTTTCATCAAAACTAAGGTGGTTTCTAAGTCTTCATTGTCCTTGTTTTGTTCAGCAATGTCAACCAACTCTAATTTTTTGTGATAATTTTCTGACTGCTCTTTCTTTAAGCTTTTATAATAATTATTTTTATTTTTATTAAAAGTTCTTAGTGCATCTTTAAAGCTTGACCATGTTTGCTCATTTAGCTTAGAGGGTACTTTTCCTGCTTTGAAAAAGGCTTCTCTAAGTGTTTCAATTTCTTTGATAGTACTTTGCCAATCTTTGTGAGAGTGGATCGTTTTTTCTGAAATAGCCTTAATTTGAGTGATGATCCCATTTTTAATTTCTAGATTCTCCTCAAACGTCTCTTCTAGTTGACTGTAATAATCCTGACGTTTGTCATTGATCACTTTTGTCGCAGCACTAAATCGGTCCCAAAGCTCATCCTTATATTCTTTGGCTACAGGACCTAACTCTTCCTTCCAAATTTTATGAAGGGCTTGTAATTCTCTAAAAGCTCTGTTTAGATCTGTTTCATTTGCCAACTCTTCAGTACTGATAATAATTTTCTGCTTTTGTTCTAGATTATGTTTGTAATCTAAATCTCTAAGATCTCTGTTTAAGTGTAAAAACCCATAAAATATCTCGACGTGATGTCTGTAGTTATTCCAAGTGTTGTTGTTTTCATTTGCTGGAATTTGACCAGTATTTCTCCACCGTTCTTGTAAATTTTTAAACGTATTATAGGACGAATTAATATCGCCTTCAACATTTATCAAGCCTTTGATTTCTTCAATAATTTGTAAACGTGTTTCAAGGTTTAGATTGAGCTGTTGTGTTTTGTTTTTTTGAAATGACTGATATCTTTCTCTAAATTCTTTTGATAATTCGTTGAATTGCTTTTTTAAAGGACTAATAAATTCAAAATCAATAGTGTTACCACCTTCTGCTAAAAAGGCTTCTTTTTTTTCGGCAATTAAAGTACTAAATTTTGCATTAAAATTATTTTTAACTTCGTTAATACTGTTACGAACACTATGAATATGTTCTGATTTTAGAAGCGTTTCAAATTCAGCTATAAGCGCCTCTAACGAAAGGTCTTCATAGTTAACTGCTGTTTCTTTTTTAGAGGGTTCTTCCACGGCAACCTCAGTAGAAGGTTCTGTACTTGTAGCTGCTTCTTTAGTTGTTTCCTCAGTGCTGTCTTTTGCAACTGGATTTGTTACCTTTTCAGAAGTTTCTTCGGTTGTTTCTTCTACATCTTCAGTAGTTGTGACCTCTTCTTTTTTAGTCACTTCCTCAGAAGTGTTTTTTTCTACGGAACTGATGGGTTTCACAAGCTCTTCAGCTGTTTTTGATCCAATCTCAGCAGTGGATTCTGAACTCGAAACGGTTTCTTTAGCCGCGTCATCTGAAGTTGTAGGTGCTTCTGTTGTACTTTCTTTTTGGGGAGTGGCGTTTAGGTTGTCTCCATCTGCTTCTTGCAGGTTATCATGCTCTGACATATCTTTCAATGTTTTAGTGTTTAAATAACTTCTGCCATAAATATAACATTATCCATTTAAAATACAAATTATCTAATTCTTTTAAATTTTTTTCTTTTTTAAGAATTCCAAATATCCCAAGATTTTTCTGCTTGTAAACGAAGCATTTGAAGCCCATTTAGTGTTAGGGCATTTTTTTCACTTCCCTTTTTAAGAAATAAGGTTTGTTCTGGATTATAAATCAAATCAAATAATATATGCTCAGAGGTAATCTCTTGATAGGGAATCGCAGGACATTTATTTAGATCTGGAAATGTACCTAGAGGGGTACAGTTTATAATAATTTGATACTCTTGAATACCTTTTTTTGCTAAAGTTCCATAGGTATGTTTGGCGACAATTGATGCAGTCCTTGACACATATTCAAAATTAATTCCTAATTTTTTTAATGCAAAAGCAATGGCTTTTGAAGCGCCACCAGTTCCTAAAATTAAAGCCTTTTTGTGATATGGCTTTAAATGGGGTTTCAAACTATTTTCAAACCCAAAGTGATCTGTATTATACCCAATTAATTTTCCGTTTTCTATTTTAATGGTATTCACGGCACCAATTTCTTGAGCTTCGGCATCCAAGGCATCTAGGTAAGGAATAACGGCTTGTTTATACGGAATCGTGACATTAAGCCCAGATAGTTGTGGTTCCGTAGTTTTTAATCTATCAAAATCTTCTATGGTTTCCAAATCAAAGTTTTTATAAGTACACTCTAATTGTTGTGTTTCGAATTTATTTTTAAAGTAGCTTCTCGAAAACGAGTAGTCAATATTTTTACCTAAAAGCCCAAAATTTTTCATTTTATTTAGTTGCGTTGTTTTCCATACCATTCCAATCCCAAAACAAAGAGAGCGCCCATACTTATAAATAGCAAAGCACAGCCAGTTTGTATGTTCATTTCTGGTAAATATCGTTGATAATTTTCTATAATTTGTTCGCCATTTGTGTCTCTAATTAAACTGCCAAACTCATCTTGCTTGAAAAGCGCTTCTTTCCAAGGCCAAACGACACCAAGCGACCCTGTAATAAACCCCATGATAAGGGCGAGTGTTTTAAACTTATAGTGTTTCAAAATGTAACCTAACAGATGTGAAAGACTCACAAGTCCCACAACGGAACCTAAGGTAAAAACAACTAAGACCTTCAAAAGCCTGAGGTGCTGCGGATCGGTCATAAAACTAAAATCCCCAGCGACTATAAATACAACCGTGTCAAAAAGAGTGTTCACAGAATCTACGAGTAATAAGACATAATTCCCTAATAAGATCAATATAAAAGAACCAGAAAACCCAGGCAATGCCATGCCTGTGACACTTATGATACCACACAAAAAAACAAACCATAAGTTGTCATTCTCAGTTGCAGGATTCAAAAAACTAATGCTTAATCCAGCTAGAATTCCAATAAAAGCACAAAGTATTGTTTTTGAATTCCAAGAGTTGAAATCTTTATATATATAATAAATAGATCCTATAATCATTCCAAAAAATACACTCCATACATAGAGTTCGTGGCGTTCAATCAGATAGTCCAATAGTTTTGAAACACTAAAATAGCTTATGATCATTCCCAAAAAAAGTAAGCTGAGAAAACGCCCATTTACGTAGCGGTAAAAGCTTTTGAATCGTCCAGTGAAAAAAAGTTTTCCAGCTTTAAGGTTGAATTTTTGTAAGGCGTAAATAAAAGCCTCATAAAACCCCATGACAAAGGCTACAATGCCACCAGAAACGCCAGGAACTTTATTGGCAGCGCCCATTACAACTCCTTTTAGGGTTAATAAAAAAGGGTTTGTATGTTTTTGACTAGGATTCAATACTATTTTTTTTTGTACTTATTTTTTCTAGAACTAAAATGAGTAATGCCCCAAAAACCATCAGTCCGATTGCTTGAAGAAGTTGCGGATTACCATCAAAATTAAAAGGCGAGATGCTTTCTTCATTTAAGGGAACTTGAATGCCTTTAGAATTTGTTCGGAATGTTAGCGCTACTTTCCAAGGCCAAATTTTGTTTAATGATCCAATCATGAATCCTGTGATGACCGCCAATGTTAGACGATTATAGTTTTCAAACAACCATTTTAGAAGTTTAGAAAATGACAACAAGCCAACAATAGCTCCGACCCCGAATATAAAAATTGTTTTCAGATCTCTACTGTTTATTGCATCGAGTACAGGGCCATAAGCGCCTATAATTACCAAGATAAAGGATCCCGAAATCCCCGGCAAAATCATAGCACAAATAGCTAAAGCCCCCGCAAAAAATAAAAATAAATTAGTATCCGAAGTCTCCGTCGGGTTTATCGTAGTAATTAGGTAAGCTACTACAGCTCCGATGGCCATCGCAAAAAACAATTTAAAGTCTTTGGCAGTGGTTTTAATCTGTTTTCCGACATAGACAATACTCGCAAGGACCAATCCAAAAAAGAACGCCCAAAGTAATATTGGCTGGTGTTCTAAGAGCCATTTTACGGCCTTAGCTAGTGAAAATACACTTACAAAAACGCCCGATAAAAGCGCTAATAAGAAACTTCCATTTGCTTTATTCCAAGTGTTTTTAAGGCCTTCTGTTTTTAGATTTTTCAACAAGGAAAAATTGATATTGTTTAAAGTACTAATGAGTTCTTCGTAAATTCCAGAAATGAAAGCGATAGTGCCTCCAGATACGCCAGGTACAATATCAGCAGCGCCCATAGCCACTCCTTTTAAGGATAATAGTAAATAGTCTAGTGGTGATCGTTTCATGCGAATGATAAAATTGTTGAAAATAAAAAAGAATGTAGTACTTGAGAAAATTTGTATTTATTGAGTAAATATAGAAATTTTACTGATGCGTATTCTTAAAATTCTCAATTAATTGAAGTACAGCTTTACGTTGATAAACCTCAGGAAATAATTCTTCTAATATGAATACGTGCTCTAAATTTATGTGTAGCCCTGTGAGAAGGTGTGCGTAGCCAGCTTCCATATTGTTGAGCTGTAAACAAACACCCGATAATCGGTATTCTAATTCTTCACTTTTAGGATGGTACTCTAGGGCTTGTACAAAATTAAATTTGGCAGCGTCATATTCTCCGAGTTTTATTAAAATATCGCCTCGCGCTATCCATGTGCTCAATTCACAATCGCCTAACTCTAGTGTTTTTTTATAGCCCCGTTCTGCTTCTTCTAACAAAAGAAGGCGTTCATTGATCGTCGAGTATAAGAACCAATAGGATGCATTATTCACATCAATATCAATAGCTTTATTTATGTATGATAATGCTTTATGGTAGTCTTTTTTAGTAATGAAAAATTTTGTAATTCGCATCCAACCTTTATCTGAAGCGGGGTCTTCTTCCACCGCTTGATAGTAGTGTTTTAGGGCGCGGTCTGAATCCTTTAATCGTTCATAGCAATATCCGATCTTTATCAGTGCATAGGCTGTCGAGTCTTCTATTGCAATGGTGATTTTATAATTTTCTATTGCTTCTTCATAGCGGTTTAATTTTTCTAATACTTTAGCTTTTTCTAGATAAGCACCAATAAAAAGGTCATCAGAAATAATGGCAAAATCAAAAGCCGCGAGTGCCTTTTCTGGTTGTTTGGTTTCTACATATTGTCTACCAAGTTGATGCCAAGCGACTTCACTATAGGGGTTTTTATCTAAATACCCGTTTAGAAACTCTATGGCTTCTGTCGTTTCATCTAAAAAATCAAAGCAATAAATGATATTGTAGAGCGCTGAATAATCTTCTATATCTAGCTCAATACATTTTATAAAATTTTGTTTTGCTTCTTGGTAGTTATCTAAAAATAAATATTCCATTCCTATTAAAGAGTAAAGGTCGGCACAGTCTTCTGCTATTTCAATGGCTTTTTTAAATACTTCTATCGCCTTTTCATGCTCATCTTTTTTGGAGAAAATATTTGCTTTTTGAATATAGAGTTCTTCATTGTTTGGTTCTATTTCGAAAAGTGGTGATAAGAGTCGCTCTGCGTCATTTAATTTATTCTCAAAAATTAAAGTTTCAATTTTAAATAATTTCAGGTTTAAAGATGCGGGGTGCTGACTCAATCCTAACTTGATCGCTTTTTTTGCCAATGCAATCTTGCCACTTTCTAAATAGTGGTGGATAATGTTTTCAAACTCATTAGAATCAAAGAAAAAAACGTTGTTGGTTTTTAACATCGACTCAAATTTTGAGAGGGTTATTTCTTCATTTTCGTCAGATTGACTAAACTCCATAAAATGATTTTTTAAACACTATTAAATTTAGTGGTATATCTGCTTAAAACACTCCCTAGTCTGTAATCTTTTCAACAAATTAATTAACAGTTAGATTTTGATGGAATTTAGTATATTGAGAATGATTTTACACCCAATAATAATCTCTTCTTTTGAAATTGTAAGAGGTGGAGAAATCCGAATAGCTTTGGGTTCATAGAGTAACCAAAATAAAATTAACCCTTCTTCTTTGGATTGTAAAACAACTTTGTTGGCTATTTCTGGCGTATCGACCATCATAGCAAGCATTAATCCCTTTCCTCTTAGTTCCTTAATTAATGGATGTTGGAGGTGTTTTCGTATCAATGTTTCTTTTTCTAAGGTCTCAGGAATTAAGTTACTGCTTGTAATTTCTTCTAAGGTTGCTAGCGCAGAAGCAGCAATAACAGGGTGGCCACCAAAGGTGGTTATATGCCCAAGTTTGGGATGGTCGGATAGGCTGTCCATCATTTCTTTAGAAGCCGTAAAAGCACCAATTGGCATGCCGCCTCCGAGACCTTTTCCAGTGACAACCACATCTGGTACACAGTTATAGTTTTCAAAACCAAAGAGTTTCCCTGTTCTTCCAATACCTGGTTGTATTTCATCTAAAATTAAAAGTGCTCCAACGGCATTACATTTTTCTTGAACTTTTGTTAAATAGCCATTTTTTGGTTCAATAAATCCAGCGCCCCCTTGAATGGTTTCTAGTAGTACTGCCGCTGTTTTAGTGGTAATTTTAGAAAGGTCAGAAACGGCATTGAATTTTAAAAATCGTATGTCAGGAATAAGAGGTCTAAAAGGGTGTTTTCGTTCTTCATAACCCATCACGCTCAAAGCTCCCATTGTATTACCATGATAAGCATTCTTAGCAGCAATGATTTCGGAGCGTCCTGTGTAACGTCTTGCGAGTTTCATAGCACCATCAATAGCTTCAGTTCCTGAGTTTGTAAGGTATGTTTTTTCTAATTTTGGAGGTAAATGGGCCGCCAATAATTTCGATAATTTTACCGCAGGCGATTGGATGTATTCTCCATATACCATGACGTGCATATAAGAATCCAATTGTTTTTTTATAGCAGCAACTACTTTTGGATGGCGATGCCCCAAACTACAAGCGGAGACTCCAGCTACAAAATCTAAATACGCTCTTTTATTTTGATCAAATATATACGAGCCTTCCGCATACGAAATTTCCATTCCTAATGGATGAGGGGTTGTTTGTGCTTGGTGCTTTATAAAATCGTTCGTAATCAACTTTATTTAATTGGTTGTTTAAATTCTTTAGGTCTTAGTTTTAAGTTTTTTGGTAACTTTCTGGCGGACTTATTTTTAGATTCTTCTTTAATAAGATCGCTTTTCTTGGATGGATTAGGATTAGCATTTTCGACTCGTTTTAGCAGCTTTGAGTCAAAAAAATCTTTTTGAGGGATATAAGCTTCTAAACCTTTAATTATTGGAAGTACTAAAGGTGGATCATCTTTAAATAAATCCTCGACACTTAGAGGGCGTTCAAATTCACGCCAATTAAACCCTTTTAGAATTTTTTCATTTTCCTTAAATTCAGCTTCAGGATGCGTTTTTCCACCAATTTGATTGTATTTACGCATTTCATCAATAGCATTTCCCGTAACCCATACTTTAATCGAACCAGACTTTGACTTATCAATCCCTATCAATTCATCCGCATCATTTCTTAAGTAGTAAATCGATTCTGCATTTTTAATAATATCAATAGTAGTTAAACTATTGTTTTCAAAGAGACCAAATAATTTTTTTCCTGAGATCTGATTATAGCCATCGCCTAAACTGTCCTTACTTATTACGAACGCGTTGTCAAATACTTTTAACGAGTCTAATGTTTCGGTTTTTGGATTCGAAATTAAATGAATAGAATCTCCTGTGATTTGATTTTTAAAATTCCATAAAATGGGGTGCTTTGTTTTATAAAATGGATCCAGAGTCGCATTACGATCTAAATTAATAAGTTGCGTCAACCCCGTTTTTTGATTCATATGAATAGAATCCGCTTTGCCACTTAAGTCAGTCTTAAATATTTTGGCATTATAATAGGCACGTGTAATTCTGTTTTCTGGTTTTCCTGTGACCATCAAGGTATCACTATGTACAAAAATTGAATCGTTTTCTTGAACCGTAATAGCCAATGCACGTTTGGTCATAAATACAGAATCTTTTGCTCTAAAAACTTCAGCATAATGTGCCTTAATAATTGTACTATTTAAGGTATCCGTTATTGTTATATTATTGGTCGCCGATGCAAAACTTTTAGTACGATCAAAGTAGATGCTATCCCCTTCGACCACACGTTCATCATAATTTATTTTAGATTTTTTTACAAAATATCCCGTATCATTTTGGGTGTCATAAAATCCGCGTTCGCAATAGATAACACTCGTTTCGCTAGTGATTGTCGTAGGACCAAATAAAAAGGCGAAGCCCGAAAGTGAATAAAAGTCTAGTTGATTGGATTCAATAACATATTCTGGATTAACCAGCTTAACATTATTTACAAACTGATATTTTTTAGAATTCATATAGTATCGCCCTCGTGTGCTCGTGATAGTTCCAGTAGTATCGCGAACAACTTTACCTGAACTTTGGTAAAAAGCTTGTTGCTTGACTCTGTCGAAATACAAAGTATCAGTAGTAAGTTCAGAACTGGGCTCTTTCAAAACAACTGATCCACTCGCAAACGCAAGTTGTGTTTTTCCACTATACTCAACATATTTTGAGGTCATATTTATAGTGTCCCCTTGTTTTACATGAACATTTCCATAAGCTTCTATGAAGTCTTGCTTTCCATAATAAATAGCCTCATCACACCATAACTCAATACCATCATGCTTTATATGTACTTGTTTTGTGTTATCTCTTGTTAGAATTGTTGCATCGGGTTTTGATTCATCAAAATTCATAAACGGCGCATATTCAATTTCAATTCTACGACGTTCTTGCGCGTGAAGCAAAGTGCCTGTAAAAAACAGAATACATATTAAATAATAAATACTTTTATGTTTCAACGTCATGTGGTTTGATACAAAAATAGGTAATATTGAGTTCTTTAGATAAAACTTAAGATTATTTTAAGTTCTAAAAAAAATCTACCCTAAGGATAGATTTTGATTGTTATCTAAAAATTGTTTGTTTTCTATCAGGCCCTACAGATACAACTTTGATAGGTATTTGTAATTCTTTCTCAAGAAAATCTATGTAAGTATTTAATGATTTTGGGAGCGTCGATTCATTGTTCATTTCTGTTAAATCTTCTTTCCATCCATCAAAATCAGTATAAATTGGAGTTATGTTTTCTGAATCTACATTGTAAGGGAAATGGTGAATAATAGCGCCTTTATAATTGTAAGCGGTACATACTTTTAAAGATTTGAATCCAGATAAAACATCAGCTTTCATCATCATTAGTTGTGTGACACCATTGACTTGACATGCATAACGAAGTGCTACAAGATCTAGCCATCCACAACGGCGTGAGCGTCCTGTAGTAGCTCCAAATTCATTCCCAACGCGTCCCATGGTTTCGCCGTCTTCATCAAACAATTCAGTAGGGAAGGGGCCAGATCCCACGCGTGTGGTGTAGGCTTTAAAAATTCCAAAAACCTCTCCGATTGAAGTCGGTGCAATACCCAAACCTGTACAAGCACCTGCAGCAGTAGTATTGGAAGAGGTAACAAATGGATACGTTCCAAAATCAATATCTAATAAAGAGCCTTGTGCGCCTTCAGCTAAGATTGATTTATTGTCGCGTTGAGCTTGGTGTAAATATTCTTCTGAATCAATAAACTTTAAAGACTTTAAAACCTCTACAGCTTCAAAAAACTCAGCTTCTAACTCATCTAAGTTATATTGTAAGTTAACGTTATAAAAGTTAACCATTGATTCATGCTTATTTGCTAAGGCTCGGTACTTTTCTTTCCAGTTATCTAATTCTAAATCACCAACGCGAATTCCATTCCGACCCGTTTTGTCCATATAAGTTGGTCCAATACCTTTAAGTGTCGATCCAATTTTGGCTTTTCCTTTAGAGGTTTCTGAAGCAGCGTCTAAAAGACGGTGAGTTGGTAAAATCAAATGTGCTTTACGAGAAATCACTAACGATTTTTGGTAATCAACATTTTGGGTTGCCAATTTATCCAGTTCATTTTTGAAAATAACAGGATCAATGACCACACCATTCCCAACTAAGTTAACGGCGTCTTCATGAAAAATTCCGGACGGAATTGTATGAAGCACATGCTTCATGCCGTTAAAAACAAGGGTGTGACCTGCGTTTGGTCCTCCCTGAAATCGGGCTATTATATTATAATTAGAGGTTAAAACGTCTACAATTTTTCCTTTGCCTTCGTCTCCCCATTGTAATCCAAGTAGTAAATCTACTGCCATGCTATTTAATCGTTAATTTTAGTATTTTTTTTTGTTCCGTAGAAATAAAGTGAATGCTTTTGAATATCGATATCAAATACCTCTTCAATGGTTTTTTGAATGGATTGTATCCTAGGATCACAAAATTCAAAAACTTCACCAGTGTCTGTAAGTATGACATGATCGTGTTGTTTGTCAAAATAAGATTTTTCATATTGTGCTTGATTTTGCCCAAATTGATGTTTTCTTACAAGTGCACAGTCCAATAATAGTTCAATTGTATTGTAAAGAGTTGCTCTTGAAACACGATAATTCTTGTTTTTCATTTTGATATAAAGTGATTCTATATCAAAATGATCGTCGTTGTCATAAATTTCTTGAAGTATTGCAAAACGCTCAGGGGTTTTACGATGACCGTTTTCTTCGAGAAACTTCGTAAATACATTTTTTACGACGTCTTGATTTTTATTTTTAGGTTTTACACTCATACGACTGTCAAATTTAAACTAATTTTTAGACTCTATATACTTTTTCGATACCATTTATTTTTTGTAATCGTTCCATCAGTTTTTCAACAAAATTTGTATTGTTTACTTCGACGGCTATTTGCCCATTAAAGGTACCACTATCAGTATCAAAGTTTATTGTTTTGATATTGACATTCATATTTTCTGAGACCACTTTTGTTATGGAGTTAACCAAGCCAAGTTTGTCTATTCCAGTGAGTTTTATAACTGCCCTAAAAACTTGTTGTGATGAATCAATCCATTTTGCAGACATGATTCTATATGCATAATTAGACTGAAGACTCAATGCATTTGGACACACTTTTTTATGAATCTTGATACCATCTTTGATACTCAAAAATCCAAAAACTAAATCTCCAGGAATCGGATTGCAACAAGACGAAAGCTTATAATTTAAGGTTTCCTCTTCTTTTCCAAATACCAACATATCGTATTTGGAAGTGATTTCATCTTTTTCAACACCTTCTTTATTTGTGCCTTTTGTGCGTGTTATTTTATTTTTAATATAACTAACAAGCGCATTACTTCTAGATGCAGCAAAGCTTTTTAGCATGGTATTGTCAATACTAGCAATTCCAACACGGTAAAATAAATCCAAACTCGTTGTGAGTTTAAAATAATTTACTAATTCGTTGATAGAACGTTCGTTTAAAGTAATTTTGAGTTGTTTTAATTTACGTCTCAAGATTTCTTTCCCATCAACAGCAATGGCTTTTTTATCTTCTTTTAAGGATGATTTTATTTTGCTTTTTGCACGGGTCGTAATGACATAATCTAACCAGTTAGTCGTTGGTTTTGCGTTTTCGGAAGTAATAATATCAACTTGATCACCACTTTGTAGTACATGGTTTAGAGGGACTAATTTACCATTCACTTTAGCGCCTCTTGTTTTCATTCCAATTTCGGTATGGATACTAAACGAAAAATCTAATGGTGTAGCATCTTTAGGAAGCGATTTTAGTTCGCCGTTGGGCGTAAAAACAAATATTTCTTTTGAATAGAGGTTGAGTTTAAACTGTTCTACAAACTCTACGGCATTTGATTCTGGGTTTTCAATTACTTCTTGGAGCTTACCAATCCAGCTTTCTAAATTTTCATCTTGTTCTTTTTCCCCTTCTTTATATTTGTAATGTGCTGCATAACCTTTTTCGGCAATTTCGTTCATGCGATCACTTCGTATCTGTACTTCTACCCAACGCCCTTTTGGCCCCATGACCGTTATATGCAAGGCTTCATATCCGGTAGATTTTGGAGCGGAAATCCAATCTCTTAAACGAATTGGATTGGGCCTAAAATGATCTGTTACGATCGAATACACTTTCCATGCAATAAATTTTTCATCTTTTACATCTGATTCGTAAATGATTCTTACGGCAAATTTATCGTAAACTTCATCAAAAGAAACGCCTTGATTTTGCATTTTTCTTCGAATAGAAAAAATTGATTTTGGACGCCCCTTTATTTCGTATTTTATTTTTTCTTCATTCAGAGCTTTTGTTAAAACGGCACTAATATCTTTGATGTAAAGGTCTTGATCTTCTTTACTTTCTTCTAATTTAGATAAGATGTCATTGTAAGCTTCTGGCTCGGTATATTTTAAAGCTAAGTCTTCTAACTTTGATTTGATATTATATAAACCAATTTTATGAGCAAGAGGGGCATAAATGTAAAGCGTTTCAGAAGCTATTTTTAATTGTTTGTCCTCTCGCATCGAATGAATCGTTTGCATGTTGTGAAGACGGTCGGCAATTTTGATGATAATAACACGAATATCGTCGTGTAAGGTCAGCAGCATTTTTCTGAAATTCTCAGCTTGCATCGATACATTCATATCTTTATTGAGGGAAGATATTTTTGTTAAACCATCTACAATTCGAGCCACAGTTTCGCCAAATAGTTGTTGGATATCGTCAATCGAATAACGGGGACAATCTTCGACAACATCGTGAAGGAGCGCTGCTGCTATGGACGTCGCATCTAACCCAATTTTAGAAGCTACAATTTTTGCTACTGCGATTGGATGAAATATATAGGCCTCACCAGATTTTCTACGTTGATCGGAATGAGCATCTACGGCAACATCAAAAGCTTTTCGAATTAATTTTTTGTCTGCAGTTGACAGTGTTCTGTAGCTGATCCTAAGGAGTTCCTTATACTCTTTTGCAATCGCTGCGTTTTCTTCTGCTACTTCGATTTCTGTCATAACTTAAAATTACTACAATCAAACGTAACACGCAATAAGTAACCACAATTTTTACACAATTTGTTTCAACAAATTTATAGATGTATGTTTTTAGCTAAATTTTCGTTGTCTTTTGGCTTCATAAATTAAGATCCCTGCGGCGACAGATACGTTCATAGAATCAATTTTCCCTTGCATTGGAATTCTAATTTTAGCGGTAGACACATCACGCCAGTCTTGACTTAAGCCGTTTGATTCTGCACCAACAACTATGGCGGTCGCTTTTTTGAAATCGATGGTGTCATACACAACAGACTCTTGAAGGATCGCTGCGTAGATGGAAATTGAATGTTGCTTTAGATAATTAATAACTTCTTCAGAAGTTCCAGTAGCTATAGGCACTGTAAATACGCCGCCCACACTGGAACGTATGATATTGGGATTGTATACATCTGTCAGCGGGTTAGAAATGATGATGGCATCCACATTGGCAGCATCAGCTGTACGGAGTAAGGCACCAATATTCCCAGGTTTTTCTGGGGCTTCAGCCACTAATATTAAGGGCGTTTTTGTTTTGAAATTTAAATTCTTTAAATCAAATTCTTTGGCCTTTGCCACCGCAATGATACCCTCCGTTGTTTCTCGATGAGCTATTTTTTCATACACTGCTTTGGTAATCTCTATCACATCAATCCCATAAACAACCAATGAAGCCGCTTCGGAAGCAGAAAATAAATCCGCATAATAATAAAGCGTCTCAATAGTGTAGTTTCCTTTAATGGCTAAAGACAATTCGCGTTTACCTTCAATAACAAACAAGCCTGTTTTTTTTCTTAGCTTCGATTTTTCCTTGAGCAGAACTAGTTGTTTTATAAAGGGATTTTGTAGACTGCTTATTGTTTTTACCATGCTGCAAAAATAGTGTTTAATTTTTAAGGCAAACAAAAAAAGTCCAAGCTGAAGCTTGAACTTTTTGATTTATAACAGAGAATAACGTTCTAGTTGTTCTCATATTTTTTAGAATAGCGTTTCCAAAGTTTTGTTTGATGACTTTCAAGGCTAATATTTCGACCGTCAATGAAAGCTGTTGTCAAGTTGTTGGTTCGCATGTCTAACGCATCTCCCGTACTTATAAATAAGGTAGCGCTTTTTCCCACTTCCAGAGATCCATAACGAGTATCGATACCTAAAATTTTTGCAGTGTTTAATGTTATTAATTGAAGCGCTTGTTCTTTAGAAAGTCCATGTGCTACTGTGGTGCCGGCATAAAAAGGAAGGTTTCTAGAATTCATGCGTTCCATATCGCCACTAGTTTCTAAAGCGACTGTAACGCCTTCATTTACCAATAAACTTGCCATTTTATAGGGAAGGTCATAATCATGATCATCACTGTTTGGGCGGGAGTGAACCCGTTGCAACAACACAGCAATATTGTTTTGTTTTAAATAAGGAGCAAGTTTGTAGGCTTCGTATCCACCTACAATGACAGTTTTCATTGGTCCTTGTGATTTTGAAAACTCTACAGCATCCACAATGCCTTTTTCGTCATTGACATGTATGAATAATGTTTTGGTTTGATTCAAAAGTCCATGCATCGCATTTAGAGGAAGGTTCAATTTTGCGTTAGGATTCTTTGAATTGGCTCTTGCATTTTTAAAATATGTTTTAATTTCTGAGGATTGATCACTGTAATTTGGATTGATTTTTAGATTTGGATCTTCGCCCAACCACCAACGCCCGCGACTAAACGAATTAGGCCAATTTAAATGAATACCATCATCAGCCTTAAGGACTGCATCTTCCCAATTCCATGCATCTAGTTGTACAACCGAAGAGGTGCCTGAAATTCGACCGCCTCTTGGTGTGATTTGCGCTAAAAGCACCCCATTTGGACGCATACTCTCCACGACTTTTGACTCTGCATTGTAGGCGATTAAACTTCGAATATGTGGATTCCAACTGCCAAGCTCTGAATCGTCATCAGTGGCTCTAACTGCATCAATTTCTATTAATCCTAGTGTAGAGTTTGGCACAATAAACCCTGGATATATATGCTGTCCTCTCGCGTCAATAACTTCCATTTGTGTGGTGTCTTCACTTCCAGTGTGCTCAGTTACATTTTGTAGAACGCCATTCGCGAACGTAATCAAACAGTTTTGAATAACGTTTCCATTTCCAATATGAGCTGTGCCCCCAATAATTGCGATTGGTTTTGATTGTGTATCGGCGGGTGTTTGTTGTGCGGCGGCTGTAAATACGCAGATAATAGATAGACTAATTAATTTTATAAGTTTCATCTGATATATATTTATAGTTGATTATAATCCATAGAGTCACAATGTAAAAGCTGTTTATCCTTTTTCTTTATGGGTTGTGTTTTCATGCCTTTATTTTTTTCTTTTAACATCATAAGTGTTAACTCGTTTCGTTCTTTTTGAATCGCTACTCTCAGGTTTGAATCGCGTTTTATGTCAAAATACGTAACGCCTTCTATGAGTGTTTTTTCTGCTTTAGCATAGATGGATAAGGGATGATCACTCCAAAGCACCAAATCGGCATCTTTTCCTACTTTAATACTTCCAACTCTGCCATCGATATGAAGTAATTTTGCAGGATTTAATGTTACCATTTTCCATGCGTCTTCTTCAGAAGTTCCGCCATATTTCACCACCTTGGCCGCTTCTTGGTTAAGGCGTCTCGACATTTCTGCATCGTCACTGTTAATAGCAGTAAGTACGCCCATTGAATTCAAAATAGAGGCATTATAAGGAATGGCATCATTGACTTCATACTTATAAGCCCACCAATCACTAAAGGTTGATGCACCAGCGCCATGAGCTTTCATTTTATCGGCCACTTTATAGCCTTCCAATATATGAGTAAACGTGTTAATTCTAAACTCAAATTTCTCAGCGACTTTCATCAACATATTAATTTCACTTTGGATATAGGAATGACAGCTAATAAAACGTTCTTTATTTAAAATTTCTGAAAGCACCTCCATTTCGGTATCTTTTCGATAGGGGTTTCCACTTTTCTTTTTTCTATCATATGTTTTTGCTCTTGTGAAATAATCAATATAGAGTTGTTCAACGCCCATACGGGTTTGAGGAAAGCGACTGTAACTCTCCCAATTTGATTGTTTGACATTTTCGCCCAAAGCGAATTTTATAAATTTAGGGGTGTTTTTATAAATTAAATTCTCAGCTGATTCCCCCCATTTTAATTTAATAATAGCGGAACGACCTCCTATCGGATTCGCAGATCCATGTAGTATTTGAATGGATGTCACGCCACCAGCTAAATTTCGATAAATATCAACATCATCAGCATCAATCACATCTTCGATACTAACTTCAGCAGACGAGTTTTGGCCGCCTTCATTGATGCTTGCCGCCGCAATATGTGAGTGTTCATCAACGATTCCAGCTGTTAAATGCTTCCCTGTAGCATCTATGACCTTTGCTTTAGAACTTTTAAGGTTAGTTCCAATCTTTGAAATACGCCCATTTTGAACAAGCACATCGGCGTTTTTGAGAATTCCAACAGATTCATTAGTCCATACCGTCGCATTTTTAAATAAAAGCATCTCTGCTTTCGGTAGTTGCGCAAATCCATAGGCCCCATTGGGATAGGTTACAGGAACTACTTTTGGAGTTTCATTCGCTTTTTTAGCCTTTGCAGCCTCTTTTTTAGAAGGAACTTCAACGCGCTTAATTTCTACGCTAAGGGTAGCCCCATCAAGTAAAGTGGCTTTTCCTGTAATGTTTTTATCACCCGTTAGAATTTTCGCATTAAAGCGAATAAATTCTTGAGCTGTAGAGTCTTTAGATGAAAACATTAAATGCATCCAATCACTTTTGTATTTCAAACTACTACTTAACTTCAAGGAGTCTGATGTGAGTTCAGTTTTAAGTTTGCTAAGAGTACCGCTTATTTTGAGGCTAAACGTGTCTTTTTTTATGGTGAAACGGTAGCTGCCCCTAATGTCTTTTTTCGAGATATCTTCAAAAATAGTTCTAGATCCATTTACCCAATTTTCATAAAGTGTAGTTTTAGCATCAAAAATATCTCCAGAAGTAATCAAGAGATTTGCATAACTGCCCACGTTTAAATTTCCAAGTTTTGAATTGCCTAAAATTTGAGCAGGTTGGGTGGTCAATGCTTCTAATGCGGAAACGTTGTCTAAACCATAATCAATTGCTTTTTTGAGGTTCGTTTTAAAGTCTTTCATTGACTTTAAGCCTTTAGTGGTAAATGCAAAAGGTACGGCATTGGCATCTAATACCATTGGATTGCTAGGGCGTTGATTCCATTCTTTCATAGCTTCTAACTCAAGAGAATTTGTCAAAAACGTGTTTTCAACATCATAAGCCTTCGGGAAATCTAGTGGCAGAATAAACCTTGCTTGAGTGTTTTTGATCGCATCTATACGTTCATACTCATCGCCACCTCCTACAATTACATACTGTATGCCAATTTCATCTCCAACCTTATCAGCTCGTAAAGCATTTGCTCTGCTTCCAGCTTCAATAATTTGAACTTGATTTTTGTTTTGGTTGAACGCTTCAATAGAACGGTCTTTTGTAGTCACGTTTCCTTTTGCATACCAATCGGCATCATAATTTAATTGTCTTAACAAAGCCATCGCACCCATAATAGAGGAAGGGTAGGACTGACGCGAACGCACACTTTTTGAAAAGGAGGTATACTGCGCAGATTGGTCCGATAAAATTCGTTGTGAATCACTGCCTTTTGAATTCAAAGCAATTAAAGCTCCAGTTCCGCGGACAATTCCATCTTGTAAATGCGTGTTGACGACGCCAAAACCTGCTTCTAATAAGGTTTTAGCGGCTTTGTCATCATATTTAAAATGGTCCAAGGCATTTTGTTCTGGACGAATATGGTCATTCCAATAAAAGCCTTCTCGGCTTGCGCTGTATTGTGGCGAGCGTCTATCACCACTTTCACGTTTAGGTTTAGAAATACCAAAATCGGAATAAAGATCAATAAACGAGGGGTAAATGGATTTACCTTTTAGATTAATTATTAGTGTGTTTTTTGGGAGTATAATATTCACTCCAACGTTTATGACGTTTCCGTCTTGAATTAATAAGGTACCATCATTGATACTTTTGGATGGGGTTATAAAAACCGTCGCATTTGTAAAGGCGGTGAAATTTGTATTTTTAGATTTTACTCCATCGTTCTTGGGGAAATAGTCTTGAGCGAACAATGTGAACACTCCAAAAAAGCTCCAAAGGAGGATCAGTTTTTTTATCATGATTTAGAATTAAGTTAGCTTTTCAATGTACTTATAAAATTTTGTAGAGCACTAAAAATTAGTAAATTTTTAAGATATTTAAAAAGTGTTTTAGTTTGATAAGTTTTTTATACACTGTTCTCTGATGCGCCACATCTGGTCAAAACTTAATTCTGACTGAGTGTCATTTATCCAGTTTTTAATAAATTTTTGGTGGTAGTCAACTTTAAAACTGACAACTTGATCAGCTTCAATTTCTAGTTCATGAATAATATCTTGTTCAATGTTTTTAAATTCGGAATCCTGGGTTGTTATATCGATTCGGTTCCCATTTATTTTTAAATAGCAATGTGCTTCAGGAATAAATTCCAACGCGTTTGTAGATAATACGGCTCCTATTTTAGGAGTATTCAAAGGATTCATCTGGTATATACAGAGTATCAACTTTACATTTGGAATTGTATTTAAATCGGCTATACGTTTTAGAAACGCATGTTTTGAGCTACAGCTGCCTTTTTTTTCGGATATGACCAACCCAAAATCTGTTCGGTTAGTAGTGCGTCCATAAGGAAGTTTCTTAACAAATTCAACAATCTCACTCCATGAAGTGATACCATAACTTATCGCAAGTTTTGTAAGGGCATCATTTGATGGTAAGGGATGGTTTGGGTTCATGAGTTACACTTATTTAGGTTTTATAAGTTCTTAGCTCGTCAGTCAGCAGTTTGGCCGCTCGTAACAACAGACATACTTTGTTAGACCTTAGTTCGTTTGGTTTTTTAATGGAAATGTAATGCCGACTGCAACGGCTCCAACAAATTGCTTAACAGAGGGTTGGAAGTAATACACGAATCCGATATCAACATTATTAGTTTTTCCTAATTCTAATCCTAAAGAAAAGGGGATATGGTAAGTAATTCCACTTTTGTCAACGTTGTTGAAAGCTGTGAGTGTTTTAAATGTTCCTATTGAAGTTCCTATGCCGATTTCAAAATAGGGGGCCACCCATGGTATTGGTGCTCGGACTCTAACTTTTCCGCCCAATAAAAAGGCTTTTGATTCTGTTTTTTCAAAAGTTGGCTTGTTATTAATGTCTTTTCCATTTGAGTTTGTTAAAATGAAACCACCATAGGGTCTAAACTCTACCCAAGAAGCGACTTTTAATACGAGTTCTCCTTGTGCAAATGAGCCTTCTCCTGCGATTTCATCCACACTGTTAAATGGAAAAGTAAGTCCATACCCAATTTGGGCATTTATAGACTTTTCTTTAATAAATTGTGCTTCAGAAAAATAGGAAGTCAGCAGAACTATTAATATTAGAATTTTTCTCATAATGTGTATTATATATAACGACTTAATCTTTGTAAATAAACTTTAATTCTACAGGCTCTTTTTGGATCGTACCACTCACATTTGTTACCAAATTCACATTCATTCGTACTTTAATAAAATCTCCTGTTAAAACGGCACTAGTCACATTTATTGCTGGATCAAAGTTGAAAGTAATACCTTCATGAGCAATTTCATAAAGCCCAGAACCTCCATTAACTTTTTGACACTCAATTTCAGAATATGAAATTGGTTCCGAGCTCAAATCAAGTGCTTGTACCAAGTTCAAATAATCCCAAGTTATTAAACCATTTGAATCGAGTGTCATGGTTGATGTACAGCTAATATTGTCAATGATTTCGGTGTCATTAAACTCTGTAGTCACATCGGGGTCTAGTGCACTATTTGATTCAATGGAAACTAAATTGTATACACCAACAATACTCCCCGAACTATTGAATTCGTCCTCGTTTGAAGAACAAGATAAAATTAGTAACCCACTAAAAAAGGGTATTAGCAAATTCGGTTTTTTCATTTCTATTTTATTTTTAATTGTGTACAATACCCAATAATTACCTAGTTCAACACCCTTGAAAACAAAGAAAGTGTTCTAGAATGTTTTAGATTTTATTTTAACAAAATGAATATATTACATACGGTTAAATCACTTATGAAGATCTAGACTTGGGGTCAAAATCAAGCATAAATTTATAAAAAAAATCACCTACATCCAAAGATATAGGTGATTTTAAAATGCTTAACTTTCTGTTGACTACTGAATTCTCAAGAGAATAGCTGCCAGTTTATCTGGTTGAGAGAAATTTGGTGTATGACTTGAGGTAAGCGTAAAAACTTTTTTCACGTGTCCTGTATACATGGCTCTTTGTACTTCAATTGGAATGGCGCGGTCTTCCGTACATTCAATATAATATTTAGGAATGCTGCCAAAATTCGTATCGGTAATTTCCAATTCATACATTAAAGGCGCAGAAGGTTCTGGAACGATATAGGGTTTAGCTCCTTCAAAGGCTTCCTTTGGAATGTCGTGTGCAAACGCATTTTGTATTTCATCTTCTTTTACCATCGCATAGGTTTTATCATCTGAAAGATAGAAATTATCTACTGCTTTAGAGCCATCTACGCCTTGAACAGCTTTGATAAAAGACCCTCCATTTGGAAGCAAAAAGGCGGTTAAATACACAAGGCTTTTAACTTTTTTTGGTCTTAATTCTGCCACGCTACTCACCGTGATACCGTTAAAACTATGGCCAACAAGGATAACAGGTTCCTCTTGTGCGTCAAGAATATCAGTAAGTGTTTTTACATAATTATCCATGGTAATTGCTGCTGGTGATGTTTTGTCATTGCCGTGACCGGGCAAGTCGGGTGTGATGACACTGTGCCCATTTTCTTTTAGGATGTTGGCTACAGAGTTCCATTGCCATCCCCCTAGCCAGGCGGCGTGTACTAATACATAGGTTTCTTTTTTGTGTGTCATGAGTTCTTGTTTTATGGAGTTAATTATTACACTACAAATGTAAAACGCGCTCTAACATAAAATTTGTACCTTTTGATACAACTGACAAAATAAAATTTAAAAATGTAATTTTTTTAGAGCAGTTCTATTTGTTTAAACTTCAAATGAACCAGTCCTGATTGCTCAAATTGTTTTAGAATTTTTGACACCACTTCTCTTGTCGTTCCAATTTCTTTGGCTAATTGGCTGTGAGAAAGGGGGATAGTTGCCGAATTATTTTTTTTAGACATATTCCTTAAATAATCGAGCAGCCGTGTGTCGATTTTATTAAAGGCTAAGTTTTTATAGGAGTGTAGTAAATCTTCATAACTAAAAATGAATGAATTGGTAGTGAAATTGTTCCAAGATTTATATTTAAAACCCCATTCTGTGGCATATCTTACTGGGATTTTAACAATGGTAGTGGCTTCTTCTGTTTTTGCATTGACACTACTTTTGCAATCTCTAAACGTGGCAGAGAGCGATAGAACACAAGTTTGAACCGGATTTACATAATACAATAAAATCTGCCGGTCTTCGTGTTCTTGCCATACCCTAACTTTTCCTGTGATGACCAATGCCAACCATTTAATATAGCGATCTTGTTCGACAATAAAGGCATCTTTTGGGACGTCTTGTAAGACACCAACCTCGCGAATTTCTTTTTTTAAAGCTTCTTCGTTTATGTTTAAGGCTGTGAATAATTGGTCAAATTCTGTCATTTGAGTTATGTATTTAGTGTATGAGGCGACGCTAGTAAAAAAATATTAATGTTTTATTTGACTCCCAAATAAAAAACACATGGATACTAATACTGCTTTATAGATATAGAAACGTTTATGAAGATTTAGATTTGGGGTCTTAATCGAATCTAATAATATAAAAAAAATTATCCATATCCAAAAAAAGCTGAGAATTTATATTTCTAAATGAAATTATCAACTAAGGAATTTGGTTCGTGTGGTGTCGGAATTAAAGTTGTTTCAAAAGATGTTGATATAGTAATCCTATTAAAATTGCCAAGGCAAAACTAATGAGCGTACCAATCAAAATATATTCTGTTAGTTTTCTGTCTTTTGCTCTAGAAAGATCTCCAAACCTAAAAACAGATTTTGCAGCAATAAGAAATCCAATGGCACTCCATTGCCCTAGAACAATAAAGGTAAACACAAAAAGACGTTCAAATATTCCTATATAGTTTCCGGCGCTTTCCAATGAATCCTCCGAGTTGTCTTCATCTAAATTCCATTTGCTCATTATTGTTTTCATAATGATAGAGGCTACAAAAGTGAGGGTGAGTATCGCAAGTACTAATAATAAAAACTCTGTTGAATATATCTTTTCTATCCCTATCTTATAAGGTGAAGCCCTAAAGACAATAATGCTAATTATAAGCAAGTGTAAAAGTTGGTCAATGGCAAATAACACTCTTGGATTAATCTTGCCTTCCAAGTTTAATTTCATCAAATCAATTAGTAAGTGACTCACTACAAGGATCGCTATAGATGGCCAGTAAGACCACTTAAACTCTAAAACGATAAACAGTGCAGCTAAATGAATGAGCCCGTGTAGGTAGAGATATTTTGATTTATAAGTATCCTTTTTTTTACCTTCGACCCATCGGGTGGGTTGAAAGACAAAATCTCCTAAAATATGGGCAATTAATAATTTTATAAAAAGGGGCATCATTGCTATTAAATATTGTTTTTGTAAAATTCATTCAGATGTATAAGCTCTTCATATCCACCTCTTTTGAGTGCTTCACTGACGCTACTTTGTGATTTATTAAGAAGTTTCGCCAAACTTTTTTGATTTTTTTCAGGGTAAACCATCGCCGTCTTGATTACTTCGGAAACGGTAGGCGTCCAATTATTGATAGTTAATTTTGATAAGCGAAACATCATGTTTAAAGATTGGTCTAATTTGTTGTTGTTTGATTTTATAGCGAGTGTTTGTTTTTTTAAGGATTCAAAACAGCTTCCAGAATTTATATATGCAGAGCCGTTTGCTTCTGATATTTTTGAAGAACTATACTGTTCATCTCCAAGGCCTATCGCTATTCTAACGTCCTGTAATTTTGTCTGTTTAATTGTTGCTTTAATATGCAGGGCTGCAAATAATGCTTTTTCAGGAGCTATTGACAATTGAAAACTATCACCCCTATAGATCCCCCAGTTTTTTGGCTCATCACCATAGTGGCTAAGTGTTTCTTTAAGAATGGTTAGCCAACTTTCTACGTCTCCTTGTCTGGAGTTAATTATATCAGCGGTGAGAACTGCTATCATTTTATTTTTTTTTCAAATATATCGTATTTTAAGACGATATTCAAATATATCGTGTTTTAAGACTATATTAAAATAAATCGTCTATTTAAACGATATAATAGTTACTCTAATAAAATCATCTTATAAAGATTTAGATTTGGGGTCTTAATCGATCCTAATAATATAAAAAAAATCACCTATATCCAAAGATACAGGTGATTTTAAATATTTAAGTCGTTATTTCAGATTTTGAAAGCGGGGAGTAGTAGGTCCAAATCCCTTAATATTTAAATGTTCATACAAGCTTAGTTTTTAATTAAGCGTTTGACCACTTCTCCTGTGTCTGAATAAATAAATACAAAATAATTGGCAGCACTCAAACTAGAAATATCTAATTGATAATCGGTGTTTGTAAATACTTTTGAGATAATTTTCCGACCACTCAAATCATAGATGTTCACGGAATTAAGTAGGATGTTATTTGCAGAAAAGAATAAGGTATCACGCGCCGGATTGGGGTACATGACCAAATTAGCTTTCAAAGTATTTTCTTCACTATTCAAAGTACCAGCTCCAATAGTGACCAAATAATCTTCAACTTCTCCATAAGCGGATTGCTGGCACGGGCCAACAGGATTAGCAAGATCTATAAAACTATTTTTTATTCTAAAATATATAGGCGTGTCCAATTGGGCTGTTTCTGGGATGGTAAATGTTCCTGTGGCAATAAAAGTCGTATCATCATATGCTGACATTGTGATTTGTTCGTTGTCTTCCAATGTGCCGTTGTTGTTATAATCAATCCATGCACCTGGTTTGTCATAGGTTAAAAATTGTTCAAGTTCAATTTCTATGGAATAGGATTCTCCGATTGATAACTCTACGGGATCAAGGAAATTATAAAATGTACGTCCATCATTTCCAGACGTATTTTCAAAGTAGCTAGTGTTCGTAGCACTCCCTACGGTCACTCTTTTGATATGGTCATCACCAGTAACAATAGAATAATCGTAGTCGCTGTCACATAAAATATCATTTACAGTATACATAAACTTATACGTTTCACTAATGTCTCCAATGGCGCCTTCAGCAAACACTTTAAAAAATGTTTTTTTACCTGCTTGATTTGGAATGCCTGAATCAGAAACCCACGTCGTTGTATTAGCGGTGTTAGACATCATGATGGTGTTGTCTGCGTTGCTAAAATCGGGCGTATCGCCTCTAGACCAGCGTACGTATACACTTGAGAGTGTACCGTCATAAGCAATAACGGATGTGACAAATTGATTTTCAGTTTCTGTTGGAGGACTGTCTGTTGGGTCGTCTGTAATCTCTGTATAATTAATAGAAGGGTAGTCGGCTCTCCCCACGAGATCGCCTTCCCAAAGACCTCGTCCCCAAGTGGCGGCTTTTATCGTATTTGCACCCCAGTTAATTTCCATTTCGGTGACAGTCGTATTTGGTAAATCTGTATTGTACAACGACCAAGAGTTTACTGACATAGTTTTTGTAAACACACCTACTTCAGTCCCTAAATATATGTTTTTTGCGTCTTGGTGATCGATCACCACTGAATGTACAGGGATCTTTCCTAAATTATGAGTGATATTTGTCCAATTAGATCCGCCATTGGTTGTTATATAGACCTTATTACCATTGTCTTGATGAGAAGCATTCACAACGATTATCGTATCATCAACTAAAGGATCAAAAGCGATATCTCGTATGAAACTATTTGGAAGCCCAGCCCTAATACTGGTATAGGTGACCCCTCCGTCTGTAGATTTTTCAAAGTGTTGCCCAGAATAAGGAAGCATTACCATAATATTTGAATCATTTTGGGCAATTTCAGCTTGTGCAATTTTAAGGCTATGAGTACTTTCAAAATCTGGACGTCCCATTAAGGTATGGTTCGAACCAAAATCAGTACTTTTTCTGACTCCATCTCTAAAATCATAAATGGTCATATGATCATTTGGGTCATAGGCCAAAGGCGCGATCCAATCGCCGTTTACACTACCATTAGGAGTAGCAGAATCTTGAGAAGTTCCACCATTTTTGGTACGCCTTCTATTACCATTCTGAAGACTAGCAATGATCCAATCGTCGTTCAGTGGGTGTACAATGCCTTCCATTCCATCAGCTCCATAAAATTCAACCCAGCCCGTATCTTTATAAATACTAGACCCATTGTCTTGAGATCCACTCACAGAAAGTCCATTATTAGATTGGCTGACCCCTAGTTTATAATTTTCTCTAATGCCAACACCTGATCTCATTAGGTTGGTCCATGTAACGCCATAGTCCTCACTTTTAGCAAGCATTCCATCGGTCATTGCATAAAAAACTCCATTTACACAAGACGATAAATTAGTATCTGCATGCACATAAGCTGTACTGTTTTCGTAATTATATTGAAAATCATTTTGTGTCGGATGGAAACTAGCATCTCCCAATGACCAACGGGTACGTTGTGTGAAACTTGCCCCACCATCTGTAGAATTAAACAAGTCTACATACCCTAATAGTATATTTGAAGCATTAGTGGTATGGACTGAAAAACCGCCTACACCTGTTCCCAAGTTGTCGTTTATATGCGAAAAACTCTCACCCAAATTTGTGGATTTAAAAAGACCTGCAGAACTTCCCCAAAAGACACTGTTTGGTTCTGCTAGAGTGACTGCAAGTTTTGCATCATTAGAATTATTTCCAGTAATCTCAGTAGTTTGTTCAAAGTTTAAGCCCCCATCAGTAGATTTTGATAAATAATTTTTTGTGGCATTGCTTGCTCGGCTTTGGGTGTAAATAATTTGACTGTTAGTTGGGTGAAATATAATTTGAAAATAGTTCCCCTCTGCAACCTTGGTGTAAGTAGCTAAATCATTGTCCGAACGGTACAAACCACGGTTTGTCCCTATAAACAACAAACCATCTGTCGAAGGGTGATAAATAACTCTATAAACTCTTAGGTTATCTCCAAGTCCGCCTTCTCCTAAATTTCCAGGATTAAAAGCGGATTCTGTAACTGTAGCTCCGGCGTCTGTACTTTTATAAATTCCATAAGAATTTTCATTGTTAGAATTTTGTAAGTTCATAAATAAGATGTCTGAGTTATCCTTGTCTGCAGTAATGGTATTCACCCCACATCCAGGTAAAAAATCGGTACTCCCACCAACCCAAGTAGCTCCTTCGTCGGTACTGCGCCACAAGCCTCCACTTCTAGAACCTAAGTATAATTTTTCTTTGTTAGTTGGGTCGACATATACATCTTCTACGCGTCCAATACCAGCCGCAGAATGCCCCGTAATATTATCTATCGAATTTGGACCAAGTTCTCGCCAACCGCTGCTTGCCATCAGTCGACTTTGAGACGACAATTGATTTGAAGGATTAGCTCTAAACGCTTCTAATGCATTTTTTGCCAAATACGGATCAAGATTATCACGTCGTCCTGATGGGAAGAATTTATATTCATTATTATTTTTCCAACGCAAAAATGGCTTATATCCGGTCCCTTTTTTCTTTGTATCGATTGTTTTGAAATACGCTTCTGCTTCTTTTACAACATCATAAAAGTTCACAGAAGTGTCCTCCATTAGGTCTTTGTAATTTTGTGCTTGTACAGTTTACTGGAATCCAACAACTAATAAAAATAGTAGTGTAACGCGTTTCATGTGTTCATAATTTTTTGTTTTTTATCTGTCACACTTCGATTTACTACGCTTAAGCGTGATCGTTCAGTGCAAGCGTGGAGCATACATTTAACGATTTACTCGCGTATCAAGTTCTAGTTATGTGTGTAGTATGAATCAAAAAAACAAATTGGTTAATTAGTTATAAAAGTAAAGCTATTTTTTTGAATTTGATATATTTTCAAAGATATTTAATATGAAAAAAAAAGGGTAACGACTGCTTTTTAGACTGTTAGTAGGATAAAAAATCACTTACATCCCAATCAGTAGGAAATTTTACTGTTTTAAGTATATGTTAAACAGCTTTTAATCCTCCAAATAATCCACCAAAAGCGCCACCACATAGCTATAGCTCTCAATACCATTGGCTTGGTTGTTCGCTTTTAAGAAATGGCTGTAAAACCCTTTAAAAATAGGTTCCAACGGGTTGTTGTAAGTACTCCAGAACTCAAACGCTTCCTGATAATCTTCTAAGATTCCAGGGTTGATGGCACACAACGTAGAAGCGTAGACATCTGGATCTCTTTTAGAGAGTTCTAATAAACAATAACGCAATGCAAATTTATATCCCGCATAGTTGAAATAAAGATTTTCATTATGGATACTCGCCAAAAACCCAATAAAATTAGCTTCGTTTTCTGCCGCATAACCCAACTGGTGTGCTTGTTCGTGCGCGATGGTCGTCGGCATAGAATTAGGGGGCATCACCGCATTGATGTGTGCTTCCAGCGTTAATGGATTCACGTAACCACTAAATCCCATATAGGTTAGAGGCGTGCTGAATAGTGATTTCTTAGTGTTTTTGCCGTCGTGTTTAAAACCCGGATACACCTTTTCTAATTGAGAATAGCCAGTATAACAGATTTCGGTCAATTCAGAAAAGGCATAGGGGAGGGTCGTTTTTAACAAAGAATCTTGTGTGATTTCTAGGTGCAATGCATTCGTTTTTATAAGCAGTTGGTTGGTAACCGATTTTAGCTGTGTCGTGGTATATTTTGGGTTTAAATTGAGTGTGCTATGTAAGGGCACACGGTAATAATTGAACCCCCAACACAAATGAAACATAAAATAGAAAAGTGATACAAAGGCTACAATATCCAAACCCCATGCTTTAAGGTCTGTTTTAAGGCGTTTTCTGTTCAAAATCCCCCAACGGATCATATAAACAATCAAACCGATATACAACAGATCTCCCATAGAAAACGGAATCCATTTAAAAGCCGTATTTAGTACTTTAGAGAGGATAGGGAAAATCCCCCTACTATAATAGGTCTCTATAAATTCAGGGTTAGACTTCGCAGCTTTTATGAGAAAGTATTGAGGTAGTAAACTCAACGCCAGTATAATTTTGCTTTTTTTAGACATCACTCAAATGTAATAATTTTAATTTATGATCGGGTAGGAATCCCTACCTTTGTGCAACAAAAAAATACAGCTACTATGAGCCAAGACATACGTCAATTAGAACCTAAAGCCGTTTGGAATAAATTTGCAGATTTGAATGCCGTACCTCGTCCTTCTAAAAAAGAAGAACGTGTCATTGCATTTATGAAAGATTTTGGAGCAGCCCTTAATCTTGAGACCGTCGAAGATGGAGTAGGGAATGTGATCATCAAAAAACCAGCCACAGCAGGGATGGAAGATCGTAAAGCCATTGTGATGCAGTCGCATTTAGATATGGTTCATCAAAAAAACAGCGATACTGATTTTGATTTTTTAACCCAAGGTATTGAGATGATTGTTGAAGGGGATTGGGTCAAAGCAAAGGGAACCACTTTAGGGGCCGATAACGGTCTAGGCGTCGCCACCATTATGGCAATTTTAGAAAGTACAGATATTCCACATCCTGCCATTGAAGCGCTGTTTACGATTGATGAAGAAACAGGAATGACTGGTGCTATGGGTCTTGAAGGAGGATTATTAAAAGGAGACATTCTATTAAATTTAGATACCGAAGATGACGACGAAATTGGTGTAGGCTGTGCCGGAGGCATTGATGTGACTGCTGTGGGTACTTACAACGAAGAACCAACTCCAGAAACCAAAATAGGCTATTCTATTGAAGTTAAAGGTTTACAAGGAGGGCATTCTGGAATGGATATTCATAAAGGGTTTGGAAATGCCAATAAAATTATGAATCGCTTGTTGTTTGATGCCTTTGAGAATTTTGGACTACGAATTTCCGAAATTGATGGCGGAAGTTTACGTAATGCAATTCCTAGAGAGAGTAGTGCGATTGTAGCTATTGATATGGTACAAGAGGATGCTTTTAAATATGAAATGGGACTTCAAATAGAAGCCATACAAACAGAACTAAAAACATTAGAACCAGATCTAATTGTTGTTTTAACTAAGGTGGACACTCCAAAAGTTATGATGGATTTGGGTGTTCAAGAAGGTATAACACGTGCAATTTATGCCGCTTGGAATGGTGTATATCGCATGAGCGCTGACATTCCTGATTTGGTTGAAACGTCTAATAATGTAGCACGAGTGATTATTAAAGGCGGGAACGTTAAAATAGGATGCTTAACGCGCTCATCTGTAGAATCCTCTAAAATGGATTTAGCAATGATGTTACGAGCTACGTTTGAGTTGATTGGTTGTGAGGTTGAGCTTTCTGGTGATTATCCAGGATGGGCACCCGACATGGACGCGTCTATTTTGAAAGTATTAAGATCTCTTTACGAAGAGTTATACAATGAAAAACCACGTGTTGCTGCTTGTCATGCAGGATTAGAATGTGGTATTTTAGGAACAAATTATCCTAGTATGGAAATGATCAGTTTTGGACCAAATATTAGAGGCGCGCATTCTCCTGACGAACGTGCTCAAATCTCTTCTGTTCAAAAGTTTTGGGTTTTTGTTTTAGCAATTTTAAAACAGATTCCAAAAGCATAAGTATTAATTGTATTTAATAAAAAAAGCAGCCAATTGGCTGCTTTTTTTATTAGGAGTTGTATGCGTTAATTTGCTGGTTCAAGCATTTCAATTATAAATATTAAATCGGTATTAGGTTTGATTGGACCACGGCCTTGTTCGCCGTAAGCAATATACGACGGAAGGTATAAAAATGTTTTATCTCCTACAGACATATTAAAAACACCTTCTTTAAAACCAGGAATCATTTGGGCATCTGGATCAAGAGGCATAGAAAGGGGATTGTAAGCGCCTTGCTGTTCTTTTCTTAAATCATAAGAACCACATTTCTCATCGATTGTTTTAATATTGGTACCAAATAATTTACCATCTGTGAAATACCCTTGGTAGTTCAATTGAACTGTTGTGCCTTTAGCGGGTTTTGGACCATCTCCTTTAGTAATGTTATATACAAGCAGTCCAGATGCTAATGCAGTGGCTTTACTTTTATAAATATTTAACACAGGTACCATTTCTTCGGCAGCTATCATCATTTTTTCTTCCGCAATTTTTTTAGCGTCTTCTGCTTTTTGTTTGGCGTCTTCAAGTTTTTGTAAACGTTTTTCTTCTAATAAAGGAAGCTCAGTATTCCAAGTGTCAGCCGCATCAAATCTTTTTGCACTGAGACCTTGGCGAATAATATTGATTGCGATTATTTCAACATTTTCCAAAGGTTTGTTAGAGCCCGGAGCAACTTTTACGTTTGAAATTGTATCCACAACAGAGAAGCCTTTTACAACTTCACCAAAAATAGCATGTCTGTTATCGAGGTGAGGTGTTGGTTTTTCTGTAATAAAAAACTGACTACCATTAGTTGCTGGTCCAGAGTTAGCCATCGATAAAATCCCTGGCTTATCATGTTTGAGACTCTCGTCAAATTCATCTCCAAACTTGAACCCTGGGCTACCAGAACCGGTTGCTGTTGGGTCACCACCTTGAATCATGAATTTGTCAATTACTCTATGAAAAACAGTCCCATTATAATAGGGTTTTCCTTTTAATGTGTCCGCTAGCATCGGATGTGTTCCCTCTGCTAACCCTACAAAATTAGCGACAGTTAGCGGTACTTTATCATAAAACAATTGAATAATGATGGTGTCTTTGGAAGTTACAAACTCGGCAAATATTCCATCTCCTAAATCGGGGTATTGTTGTTGACAAGCTGTAGAACTGAGCAGTAAACCTGCTGCAAATAATTGGATAAATACTTTAGTGAATTTCATTTTTTTGATTTTTTTTTGGGTATTAAATAATTTAAAAATATTAGTTGGTTGTTAGTTTTATTAAAGACACATCACAAATGAGAGGAACGTTGCTCCCAATTTTGTCGTCGTCTCCATAATAGCCATATGCTTTTTGAGATGGAAACATAAAAGTGACGGATTCGCCTTCTTTCATGAGTTTTAAGCCCTCTCTAAGTCCTGAAAACAACTCTTGTTGATCTACATAGTAGGTATGTATTTTTGAAGAATCCTTTGTATAAATGACTTGGCCTTCCAGAGTTTTTAGAGTGTATTTATAACGAACTAAATCTCCAAAGTTAGGCGTTTTAGTATCGGCTTCTATTTTAGTAGCATAAGCGTAGCGAAACCCATATTCAGAAGATAGAAAAGCTTTGTCAGAATCGTTAATTACAGCATCTATCTGAGCATACTCTAGATTGTTTAATTTCTTACTGCGTTCTATTGAGGCATCTATGAATGATCCTGAATTTTTTGATATAGGACGTCTTGCATCTGAAGGTTTACAGCTGATAAAAAATATAAGTGCTAATGACAAAAACAGTAACTGTTTCATGAATCTAATTCCAATTTATAGTCAGACAATATACTAATAAATTTTGCAATGGTATCTTCTAAATTAAGGTTGCTTCGTCCACCAGAAGCATTTTTGTGACCGCCACCATTAAAATGTGTGCGAGCAAAGGTGTTTACATCAAAAGTGCCTTTCGATCTAAATGATATTTTAATGATACTTTCTTCTTTATGTTCAATAAATATGACTGCTAATTTTGCGCCTTTCAGCGATAAACCATAGTTTACTAGGCCTTCCGTATCTCCTTTTTGAAAGTCATGCGCATCCAGTTCTTTATTAGTTAGACTGATATATGCAGTATGAAAATCTTCTATAAACTTTAAATTGTTTAGGGCACAACCCATAAGTCGGAGGCGCCCAAAACTATTAGTGTCATATACTGCATTATGAATATTGGATTTTTCAACTCCAATATCAATTAAATGTGCGATCACACGATGTGTAGTACTTGTGGTCAGTGGAAATCTAAACGAGGCGGTGTCGGTCATAATACCCGTATAGAGTGCTTCACCAGTGGCGACGTCTATCAACTCTAAGTCACCCATCTTGTCTATAAAGTGATAGACCATTTCACAGGTTGAACACATACGGACATCCGAGTATACAAAAGCCGCATAATCATCAGGCTGTTGGTGATGATCAATCATGACTTTAATGGCAGTTGCATTTTCAATTGGTGTTCCCATCGCACCACAACGGTGGAGTGCATTAAAGTCTAAAGTAAAAATCAGATCTGCTTCGGAAATTAATGATTCTGAAATACGTGTTTCTGCTTCATAAATTAAAACATCATCGGTTCCTGGAATCCATTTAAGAAATTCCGGATAGTCATTAGGTGCAATTACAGTAGCCGAATGCCCCAATTTTTTAAGGTAATGAAAAAGTCCTAAAGTAGACCCCATGGCATCACCATCAGGGTTTTTATGAGGAACTATGACCACTTTTTTAGGGGTTGATAGTAATTTTTTTAGATCTAAAATCGCTGCTGTATTCATAGCATGCGAATATACAATTTTTTAAAATAATTGGAAGGTGAGGTTTAATAAGAAAATGGAGTGATGTAAAGAATTTTTAACGATTGGTGTAGCCTCATTATTTTATTTCAATTAATCTCCCTTATTTAAAACTTTGACCCGTACTTCAAACGGGATTTTAATGTTTTCTTCACGGAATCGTAATATAATCGCTTGCTTAATGATACGTTTGACGATAAGATATTTACCAGATTTACATTTTGTAATTGTTCGAATAATAATTTCTGGCCCCAAGAAATCGATTACGCCTCTGTTTTCCATCGGTTCGAACATGTCATCATATTGATCGAACATTTCTTTTGATAAGCTATCCAACACCTCAAATACATGATTTAAATCACTGTCTTTGTCAATACCAATATTGACCATGGCATTTGTGAATTTATATGAATGGTTAACAACCTGCTTAATTTCTCCATTGCGAAGAATAATAATTTTCCCATCTTCCGCTCGTACTTTTGTGGTTCTCAGAGAAATTTCTTCAATCTCGCAGGATAGATCATTAATTTCCACAATGTCACCTACTTTATAGTTGTTTTCCATTATGATTATAAACCCAGTCAATAGGTCGTTGATGATATTCTGTGCACCCAAGCCTAAAACCATACTCAAAATACCAGCTCCAGCCAGTAATGGTAAAGGATTAAAACCAAACGAATTCATAATTAGCAGCACAATGACGAAGTAAATGATAACAGACAGAAGTGTTTTTAAAATTGGATAAATGGTTTTATTACGTCTGAGTATTTCAACTTCAATTTTGTCATTTAGATAATTTCTGTCAATAAATAAATTACAAATGGCAATCATCATACGCGCCACAAACAGAAGTCCAATTGATTGAACCAAACTAAAAACATATAGACTCAAGGTGGTAAGCGCTTCAAATTGTACTATTGTAACCGAAGCTGTAAGGGTGTAGATAATGTATTCTACAGTACGTTTAAAAACGGGTACCAAATAATGCAATTCTTTATAGTAATCGCCAACGCCTTTTTTAGTGGCATATTTTTCTGATATAGCATCAATCGTTTCTACGGTTGCTTTAAAAACACTTACAATAAGTAGCCCACTATTAATAATTAAAAATAGTTTCAAAATTAATTTGCCTGAGGACAATATCTGCGCGTTTGTGGTTAATAGAAAAAGCGCAAAATTAATAAGGGTTAAAATCACACCAAATTTTACAATGCGGTTTAAGTGATTAAATACGGTTTCAATACTCTTGTCGTTTTTAGTTACATTTTTGTATTCCAATAATTTTTGTTTGCCTTTTTCAAGTAACAGATTAGCATAGCGGATAAAATATTTTGAAAAAATGATAAGTGCAATAATCTTACCTAAGCTAATCAGCAGGTTGTACCAAAAATTAGCTGGAATTCTCGCAATTTGATCCAATAAAAAACTATAAATGTTTATGTCTTTATAGCAGTAAAACCCACTAAATCCTATGATTGCCAAGCTGCCCAGCCACAACACTATTTTTGTTAAAAACATCAAAAACTTTCTGAAATGTTGTATTTTTTGATGGTATTTTTCGAGTTTTTAAAATTTTTCTAAACCCAATTAAAGCTACCAAAAAAAACAGTAAGATAATTCCAAAACTGATTAAATTGTCGTAAAAAAAAGTTGGTAAAGATAGGTTAAGATAGTTAAGGATTTTCTCCATTATATTATGTATTGTAGATTAGGGGAATACTAATTTATGAAATAAAAATTATTTACAAAAATCATTTTTAATTTTTAATACATATTTATAAATTTGAAATCTTTTATTGTAGTTGCTCATCCTTTTTTGCACTCTATTATAACAATTTTTGATAATTTTAGTATTAGTAATAATAGTTATAAAATCGTCCTTGACACAAAACATCAAAATTCACAAACGACAGATGATACGGTTCTTTTTCGCTTTTGTGGCATACTGGAGTATTACACTAATTTTTGTATTTTTTTTAACCTTTAGAACGCTATTGATAGAAAAACCTTATTTTTGCAAAAAATTATACAACTATCATGGATACAAACAAAACATTTACAATGCTTAAGCCGGACTCAATTGAGAAAGGAAATATCGGAGGAATAGTAGAAAAAATTACCGCTTCAGGTTTTAGAATCGTTGCAATGAAATTAACACAGTTAACAAAAGCCGATGCAGAGGCGTTTTATGCCATTCATAATGAGCGTCCATTTTATGGTGAGCTAGTAACTTATATGACCCGTGGTCCTATTGTAGCAGCTATTCTTGAAAAGGAAAATGCAGTTGAAGATTTTAGAACTTTAATTGGTGCGACTAATCCTGCAGAAGCTGCAGAAGGAACCATCCGTAATATGTTTGCAGATTCTATTAGTGAAAATGCGGTACATGGAAGTGATAGTGATGAAAATGCAGCCATAGAAGGAGCTTTTCATTTTTCTGGAAGAGAGATGTTCTAAATAAAAAATATAATTTAACATACCTAAAGCTACAATTTTATTGTAGCTTTTTTTGGTTTAAAAAATTACTTAAGAATTAATTTTGCTATGAGGTTTTTGCCAAGAGATTCGTTAAGCATAGTAATTATTTTATCCTTCCCGTAACTCAATTCTTCTCTTAAAACAGACGAGCTTAGCTCAACGTATAGCGTATCCTTATGCAGCTTCACGCTGTTTGTGTAGGTGTTGACTCCGTTTCCCATCATGTCTGCCCAAGCAGCTTCGACATTGACCTTGTCTAGTCCTTTTTCAAGTCTATTTTCTTTGACAAAAGATTTCATCAAATCATCAATTTTAAACGAATCGTTTTGACGTTTACTCATTATTCAAAAATTAGAGGTTCATAAGGTTTGTAGGTATATATAAATCCATCGGCATTGGAAATGACCAAACTAGCTTTATTGGCTCGAATGATTTCTTCACTGTAATGAACGTCATTGTTTGTGTAGTTGATCCATAAACGTCTGTCTTTTACAGAAAGCTTAAACTCGGACTCATGTTGAGACATTTCAAATGCACCATCAAAGCGAGGGGTCACTTTTTTCCGATAACCAGATAAATCAGTGTGTACTTTAAAATAGTCTACAGAACCACTCATTTTAAATTCCTTTACTTTCTTTTGGTTTATGGTAACGCTTACAATTTCCCAATACCCTTCTATAAATGGAATATAAGAAGCGACATCAGATTGACAGCTATACGAAAGAATAAAAATTGTTAGTATTTTAAGGTGTTTCACAGTTGAAATATTTGATAGGATTGATGTACACTTTTAATAGCATTTTCGGTACGCTCCGCATGCGTGTCCGAAATAAATAACTGCCCAAAATTCTTATCATTTACCAGTTTTATAATTTGAGCCACACGTTGTTCGTCGAGTTTGTCAAAAATATCATCCAGTAGAAGTAGAGGTGTTTCACCGCTTTGCGCTTTTATGAAATCAAATTGCGCTAACTTTAAAGCAATTAGAAATGATTTTTGCTGCCCTTGACTACCGAATTTTTTAACAGGGTAACCTTTAATAGAAAAGTCTAAATCGTCTTTATGAATCCCAACAGTCGTATATTGTAGCATACGATCCTTGTTGATATTGCTGGCAAATAATTCTAATAAAGAAAAATTGTTCATTTGACTATTATATGTAAGATCAACGTCTTCGATGTTGTTGCTTATGGCTTTATAACGATTTTTAAAAATAGGTGTAAAAGCTTCTAAAAATAATTTCCGTTTATCATGTATCTCAATTGCATATACGTTAAGTTGCTCATTATAAACATCTAGCGAGTCTTTATTGAAGTTATTATTTAATGCAAAGTATTTTAGTAATGCATTTCTTTGCACAAGTATTTTTGAGTAGTTGAGCAAGGCTTCTAAGTAACTTTTATCGCTTTGAGAAATAACGCCATCCATAAATTTTCGACGTGTATCACTGCCTTCAATAATTAAATCGCGATCGGCAGGTGATATGATAACTAAGGGTAAAAATCCAATATGGTCACTAAAACGATCGTATGCTTTTCCGTTTCGTTTAATGATTTTCTTTTGTCCTCTTTTAAGAGAAACAATGACTTTCTCTTCGCGTTCATTTTTTTGGTAAAGGCCATCGACCACAAAAAAGTCTTCGTTGTGCCGAATGTTTTGGGAGGCAATCGGATTGAAATAGCTTTTCCCAAAAGATAGGTGATATATAGCATCCAAAATATTTGTTTTTCCAACACCATTAGCGCCCACAAAACAATTAATTTTCGCATCAAATTCTACCGTAAAGGCATCGAAATTTTTATAGTTTAATAAATTTAATGATTTTAAAATCATGTGAAATTGGTCTATTTTGTTTATTTATCTTCTTTAAAGGGCTTTAAAAAGATGCTGCAAATTATTGAAAAATAACAAATAATTTGGCTTTTTTTTACGAATAAAAATTATATTTTTGAACCTCAATAATAAAACGACCATGGCAACATATAAGAAACGAGGCGGAAAACCCTCAACGAAGACAGAAAAAGAGACATCAATTGAAGATGGATCAACAACCGCTGAGGTTTTTAACACCCTTGATGAATCGGCTTCTCGTACCGAAGAATGGGTTATAAAAAATCAAAAATATATATTTATCATCGTTGGATTGTCCGCAGCTTTAGTATTAGGTTACTTAGGATTTGATAAATTAGTACAAGAACCAAAGGAAAGTGTGGCAACAAATGATATGTTCCAGTCACAACAATATTTTGATCAAGCGGTCAACGGCACTTCTAAGGATTCTTTATTTACGCTATCACTTAATGGATCAGATGGTAAATATGGCTTTTTAGATATTGCAGACGTCTACAGCGGAACAGATGCTGGAAATCTAGCTAACTACTATGCAGGAATGGCTTATTTGAACATGAAAGACTATTCAAATGCTATCACTTATTTGAATGCATTTTCATCTGATGATGATGTGCTTGGTCCAATAGCTAAAGGAGGTATTGGTGATGCGTTTGTTCAGTTAGAACAATTGGATGATGCTTATGACTATTATGTACAAGCAGCACAACTTAAAACAAACGATTACACAACGCCAATGTATCTTTACAAAGCGGGAATGATTGGTTTAAAATTAGAAAACTATTCTAAAGCATTAGGTTTTTTCAATCAAATCAAATCAGAATTTCCAGACAGTACAGAAGCAAAAGACATTGAAGTTTTTATCGGAAAAGCGGAAGCGGCGATTAACTAATCATGGCTACAGAAAACACTAATTTATCTAATTACGATTCATCTACACTCCCAGACGCGACAAAATTTCGGTTTGGGATTGTTGTGTCTGAATGGAACCCAACCATTACGGAAGGCTTACTGAAAGGGGCTATAGAAGCTTTATTAGATTGCGGGGTTGAAGATTCAAACATAAAAACTAGTTATGTACCAGGGAGTTTTGAACTCATTTTTGGTGCTAAAAAAATGCAGCAACAATATGTCGATGCAGTTATTGCTATAGGCAGTGTGATCAAAGGCGAAACTCAACATTTTGATTTTGTTTGTGCGGGTGTTACACAAGGCATTAAAGATTTAAATGTAATTCATGATGTGCCCGTTATTTTTTGTGTGCTGACAGATAATAACCTTCAACAATCGAAGGATCGATCTGGTGGTATCCATGGGAATAAAGGTGTTGAGGCAGCGATTACCGCAATTAAGATGGCGCATTTGAGTCTTTCCTTATAAATTTAACTCAACTCTACTGTTAATAATTTCTGAGTGTGTATTGTTTTTGATTGTTTAGATTTAAGTATTTTTGAAACGATTCAAAATACATAGAAATTGATTCCTAGAAAAACAAGAAATTTCAAATTAAGAACTGCAGACAACACTTACTCGGAAAAAAATTCTAATTTAAAAAAGGACCGTTTTCGTTTGAAATCTGCTAGAAAATCACGTGGTTTTTCATTAACTTGGCTTTTAATTACTTTCGTCCTTTTGTTGATTGTAATCTATATTTTAGACGTTTTATAATAGTAGGCAATGAGTATATTTAAGACAAAAAAAAATAAGAGATATAGCTACACACCTCGCTTTTATAAAGGTGAGCAGAGTCCCTTCGAAATCAAACATAAGTTTGATGATCAACGGGTCACTATTGAAAAAACTAACCTGAAAGGCAAATTCACGAACGCTTTAGAAGATTTAAAAACAAACCCGAATACCATAGCCAATAGACGTGTTTCCATTATAATTTTAATTTTAATTTTTGTATTCCTTTGGATTATAGATTTTGATTTAAGCATATTTTTATAATACATGGCAGATATCATTCAATTATTACCTGATCATGTTGCCAATCAAATTGCGGCTGGTGAAGTTGTACAACGTCCCGCTTCAGTAGTTAAAGAACTGCTAGAAAATGCCATTGATGCGGATGCATCCACCATTAAGCTATTAGTGAAAAACGCAGGGAAAACACTCATTCAAGTCATTGATGACGGCAAAGGAATGAGTGTGACCGATGCACGTTTGAGTTTTGAACGTCATGCAACCTCCAAAATTAAAGTTGCCGATGACTTGTTTAACCTTCATACCAAAGGCTTTAGAGGCGAAGCCTTGGCGAGTATAGCAGCCATTGCACACATTGAAATGAAAACCAAACAAGCGTCCGATGAGTTAGGAACACTCCTCACAGTGGAAGGCAGTGTTTTTACGTCTCAAGACGTTGTGGCTACGCCAAATGGATCTTCGATTGCGGTTAAGAATTTGTTTTTTAATATTCCAGCAAGACGAAATTTTTTAAAATCAGATACTGTAGAATTGCGACATATAATTGATGAGTTTCATAGAGTAGTACTGGCACATCCAACCATCAATTTTTCTATGTATCACAATGGGAGCGACCTTTTTAATCTTTTAAAAGGAAACTTTAGACAACGTATTGTAAACACCTTTGGTGGGAAAACTAACGAAAAATTAGTTCCTGTTGAAGAAATGACGGAAGTACTGAGCATTTCTGGATTTGTTGGAAAACCGGAGTACTCAAAAAAATCAAGAGGGGAGCAGTTCTTTTTTGTAAACAATCGATTTATAAAAAGCCCGTATTTAAACCATGCGATTTCAGCAGCCTTTGAGGGGGTGCTTCAACCTGGAAAACAGCCTTCATATTTTTTAAAATTGGACGTAGATCCTAAGAGTATTGACATCAATATTCATCCGACTAAAACGGAAATTAAATTTGATGACGAACAAACAATCTACGCGATTCTAAGAGCGGCCGTAAAACATAGTTTAGGACAATTTAGCATTGCACCTGTGCTTGATTTTGAACGTGATAAAAACTTAGACACCCCTTACGGGTTCCAAGGCGGCCAATCTGTGCTACCAAAAGTTGAAGTTGATAGAACTTTCAATCCATTTTCGAACCCAAATCAAACACCACCATCGTACACCAAACCAAAAGCGGAGGCATGGGAAGGTTTGTATGTTGGGCTGGAATCAAAATCTAATACGGATAGTTTTAGTCAAGTTAATTATGAGTCTGATGAAATGCCCTCCTCAATCTTTGATGGTTCAACAGAACGAAAGGCACAGAAAACGTTTCAGTTACACAACAAATACATCATTAATACGATCAAATCTGGAATGCTTGTCATTGATCAAAATCGTGCACATGAACGTATTTTGTATGAAGATTTTCTTCGTAAAACAACGGTTAATGAAGCCGTCAGTCAACAATTATTATTCCCCTTACAACTAAAATTTTCAAATACAGATAACAGCATACTAAAAGACCTACAACAAGCGTTGGAAACAACAGGGTTTGTGTTTTCTGCTTTTACAAATGAAAGCATTGAACTCACCGGAGTGCCCGTAGGCGTCAAAGAATCTGAAGTGCATATCGTTTTTGAACAACTCATTCACGATATTGAGCATGAAGTACCCGATGTCAATTTTAGTATCAGTGATTTGTTATCTAAATCGCTTGCTAAAAGTTTAGCCATAAAAAACGGAAAAAAATTAGAAAGTGCAGAACAAGAATTTATTGTCAACACCTTATTTTCGTGTAAAGAGCCTTCAATTTCCCCAGCTAATAAAACAGTTTTCACAACCTTAAAGGTCGAAGAACTCGATAAAAAATTCAATTAATATGCGTCAAATAACCCCAACTGTAAAGCACCTTCTAATCATCAACATTATTGTGTTTTTGGGAACTTACTTACTGGGTAACAAAGAATTATTTTTTGGTATACTAGCCCTCTACTATCCGTTAAGCGATTATTTTATGCCTTGGCAAGTGTTTAGCCATATGTTTATGCATAGTGGTTTTCAGCATTTGTTATTCAATATGTTGGCATTATGGATGTTTGGAACGGCAGTAGAACGAATTTTTGGTCAACGAAAATTTTTAATTTTTTATCTTTCTTCCGGTTTAGGAGCTGTAGCATTGACCTTTTTAGTGTACTATATTCAAATATTCCCCTTGTTAAGTGATTTGAAAGCAGTAGGGTTTTCTTTTAATTTCATAAAAGATGCTTCAAGTTTAAATATTATTAGCGATGGAATGTTTCAGGGCGAAATCTTAGCTTCAAAGTTAGAGCCTGTAATGTCCAAATATGGTTATAATATGAGCCAACTTAACACAGAATCCTTTCGTATGTTATTTGATTTAAACGTTCAAAGTAATGGATCCATGGTGGGTGCTTCGGGAGCTATTATGGGAGTTTTAGTGGCATTTGGCATGCTTAATCCGAACGCAGAATTAATGATGCTCTTTTTGCCAATTCCTATTAAAGCAAAATATTTTATCCCTGGCATTATTGCTCTCGACTTATTTTCTGCCTTTACAGGCGTTTCTATATTTAGTCCAAATAATACCGCTTATATTGCCCATATTGGAGGCGCTGTAACAGGTTTTTTATTGATGTATTTCTGGAAGAAAAATCAATTCGATAAATACCGTTGGAACTAATGACGAACCTAAACCAAGATATCAAAGAAAAACTATCGAGACTCAATGTGTTTGAGAAAATCATTGTAGCCAACGTCCTTGTTTTTGTTTTAAGTTTTATAGCAAATACGCTTATTCAAAATGGTGCTACTTTAAAATGGCTGTCACTCTCTAAGGATATCTCAGATCTTCTTTCTAAACCGTGGACAGTTTTATCCTATGGTTTTACACATGATAGTTTTATCCACTTATTTTTTAATATGATTGTGTTGTATTTTCTTGGACGCTCATTCTCAAACCTTTTTAAACAAGACCTCTCTCTAAAAGTATATGTATTAGGAATCTTATCTGGTGGTTTTGCTTTTGTATTGGTGTATAATTTATTTCCTTCAGGGATTTTAAAAACCGTTGGGCCTTTAGTCGGCGCTTCTGCTGGGGTACGTGCTGTGATCATATTTTTATGTGCCTACTTACCAAATAAGGAAGTGCGGTTTTTTACCTTTCAATTCCCTTTAAAATATATAGGTATTGCCTTGGTGGTGTTTGATATTCCTGGCTTATTTTCTCAGAATTCTGGTGGTTCTGTTGCACATTTAGGTGGGTGTGTATTAGGCTATTTTTATGCCAAACAATTTCAAAAAGGAACGGATATTGGTCAATTTGTAGATCGTATTATAGCCTATTTTTCAAGGGTTGCAGTGCCTTTAAAAACAGTACATAAAAATAAAAACAAAAAACCCTCTTTTGCTGGGAAGAAAAAAGAAGAATTTGATCGCTTTACTCATCAAAAACAAATTGATCTTATTTTAGATAAAATTAGTAAAAGTGGCTACGAAAGTTTAACTCAAGCAGAGAAGGATTTTTTATTCAGAGCTGGTAAATAAAAACAATTGAAAAACTTAAATTTCCTTAACAAAATTGTATTTCTGATAAATTCAGTGCTAGCGGTTTTGTTGTTGTTATCCTACGGATTAGCTTATGTGCCACCCAACACATTTTCTCTGATCTCAGTTTTAAGTTTGACGGTCCCTTTGTTGATTGTTTTAAACATTGTTTTTGTTGTCTATTGGCTTATAAAATTAAAAAAACAACTGATCCTATCTGTTGTGGTGCTTCTGATAGGGTATAACCATGTTTTGTCATTTTATAAATTTTCTTCTGAACCGACTACAAAAACAGATGATACGTTTACCTTAATGAGTTATAATGTTCGGTTGTTTAATTTGTATGATTGGATTGATGATAAAACCATTCCTACTAAAATTAAGGACTTCATATCAGGTCAATCGCCTAATATTGTATGTTTTCAAGAATATGATTCAAGTGCCGATTTAGAGTTCACATCCTATCCCTATAAACACCAAACCAGTTCATCTGCCAGTAAAAAGTCTGAGTTAGCGATTTTATCAACATATAAAATTCTAAATTCTGGTTATATCGAGTTTCCAAGCTCAGCAAACAGTGCTATTTATGCGGATATCCTCATCAAATCAGATACGTTGCGTGTGTATAATGTACACCTTCAATCCTCAGGGATTGATGCCAATGTAAATGTAGAAACACTTGATTCGGAGCAATCAAATAAGCTATTGAAACGCATAGGAATGACTTTTAAAGCCCAACAATCACAAGCTGAACGTGTCGCTGCTCATATTGCAAAGTCGCCTTACAAAGTTCTAGTGTGTGGCGATTTTAACAACACCGTCTATTCGTATGTGTACCGAAAGTTGAAAGGGGATTTATTGGATGCTTTTGAAACTTCAGGTATTGGCTTTGGTACCACCTTTGATTTTAAATATTTCCCTGTTAGAATTGATTTTATTTTAGTCGATCAAAGTATCAGAGTTGGAGTGTTTCAAAACTATACGATTCCTTATTCTGATCATTTCCCCATTCTTACCGAATTGACATTACAAAAATAAACAATCGCAAGTATCAGCGATGATGTGAATACAAAGCCCAATCCCAAACAAACGGGTTTTTGAGGGCACTAATAAACATACATATAAAAAGATAGCCAAGAAGGAGTGAAGCGGATGAAAATTGATACTACAGCGGTTCGGATCAAAAATTGGTGATGTTAAAAGGTGATCAAAATCTATTACAAATGCACTCAATAAAATAGCGAAGGTTTTGAACCAATGTTTTTTATAAAACACCACTGCGATCATTAGAGGGGCTAACAAATGGATCCCGTAATGGACCAGTATTTGTATCATATTTTAAAAATCGATGGGATGGTTATTAAGATAATTTGAAGCGTTAGGCCCCTCATTAAATAACAAATCTAAGATACTCAAATTGCTTATAAACCCATGCTTGTCTTGAAACACTTGGATGTAAGCGCTAACTTCAATTTTTGCTTCTTTTCGAGCATTGACTAAAAAACGATAGTCAGTTTCTGAAGTGGTTTTTGTAAACTGATTTGATTTTGAAATAGCCATTTCTAAACCTAAACACTGATTGATGACTGCAATGCACTCTAAATTAAAATCTAAAAGAAATTCTTTTGGAGTATTGAATAGCATCGTAAATTCATCCTCATAAAACTCAAAAAACGGAGAAGTTTTATAAGCACTTTCAATTGATTTCCAGTGTATAGATTGCCATTTAGAGCTATTGTCTATCCTTATTTCTTCTGTGTTTTGTCTATTTTTTTGCGAATAATGAACAGGAATGTTTAGACTAAGTTTTCCGTTTGCGCCATAAATATAACAGCGATTTCGATAGGTTTGCTTTTGATAGGAATCGTGTGTTTCAAAAACGACATCATTTGACTGCGTCATTACTACATAAGTAGCAATATTTGGAAAATACGTCGGATAAAGAAGTGTCATTCAATAGTATTAGACCGTTGCTTTTTTCCGTTTTCGCCACTTGTTAAAACCCCACCAAACGGCTAAAAAGATCAAGAAGGGTATAAAGTACGAGGTACGTTCGCCATCTGCATGAACGGTCGTGAACAATCGATCCCATCGTATTTTATTAAACCCTTTGCCGTTAGTGTCCCAACTCATCCAGATAAAAACTGGTTTTCCTACGACGTGATTAAATGGAACAAATCCCCATGCACGAGCATCAATGGAATTATGACGATTATCACCCATCATCCAATAGTAGTTTTGCTTAAATGTGTATGAATTTGAAAGTTGCCCGTTTATGTAAATCTGATTTCCTTTAGTGTTTACAGTATTCCCTTCGTATTCTGTGAGGAGTCGCTTGTATACAGGAAGGTTTTTTAAATCAATCGCAATTGTTTTTCCTTCTTCAGGAATATAAAGTGGACCAAAAAAATCACGGTTCCAATCAAAGCTTGGATCTTGTGGAAATAAGCCGGTATCTGCTTGTTCATCAGTTTTAATGTTCCGCGTTATGGTAGCAACGCTAGGATGATTTTTAAATACTTTTACGGCTTCGTTTGAGGCTGCAGGAATGATGATTTTATTTCCAGTAGCGTAGATACCGTCGGTGATATCATAACGTGTTTTAAGTTGGTTGATAATACTGCGTTCAAACGTCTTGCCAGGCTTTAAAGTAACTTCATAACTAAACTGTAATCGTGCACGGTCTGGAAGCTCATTTTGAATGCCATTGATATACACATAACCATCTCTAATTTCAAGCGTATCGCCCGCAATTGCGACACATCGCTTGACTAAATTAGTTTTCTTATCGATGGGTTTGTAGTAATTTCTATCAGGTCTAAAATCGTTCATATCAAGCAACGTATCTGCGGGTTGATTGAAGACTACGATTTCATTACGTTCAATTTTTTCCCATCCAGGAATACGTAAATAGGGGAGTTGCAATCTACTTTTCAAAGAAGTGCTTTGTTCATCAATTTTATCATTAAATAAATAGGACTTTGTGTTTAGAAATGGAATTGTATCATGCACCATTGGAAGCCCCACAGTGGTCATTGGAACACGAGGTCCGTAGTGCATTTTACTCACAATTAAAAAATCGCCTACTAATAGAGACTTTTCAAGGGAAGACGATGGAATCACATAAGGTTGCAATGAATAGGTATGTACGATAGTGGCTGCCACGACAGCAAATAGTATAGAGCTCGTCCATTCACCAGAACTCGATTTTGGGTTTAAGCTTCTTCCTTTTATATGTTTTACATCTGTAAAGTAATTTAAGTAATAGCTATAAAACCCTAAAGTGAATATAGATAAAACCGTATCCGTTGTCGTGTTTTTACCAAAGCTTCGCGCGGTTTCTACCCATATAACGATCAGCATAATTAAACTGATCACAGGTAAAAATAACAAGGCCACCCACCATGTTGGTCGGTTCAGTATTTTCATGAACACAATACCGTTATAAATTGGTACAAATGCTTCCCATGCCTTTCGACCTGCTTTAATGTATAGTTTCCAAGTTCCTAATCCATGTATTAGTTGAACAGCCAAGAAAAAAATTAACCATTGTGATAAAGTCATAATATTTTTAAGTTATTTAAAAGTCAAAATTATAGGTTAATACGATTTGTTTTCAAGTGTTTAACCAATGTTTAACACATCATTCATTGTAAAAACCCCAGTTTTTCCGATAATCCATTCAGCTGCGACAACGGCTCCCAATCCAAATCCTTCTCTGTTATGAGCAGTATGAGTTAATGAAATACCATCTATTTGAGATTCATAACGTACAGTATGTGTGCCCGGAACATTGTCGACACGTTTAGCAGTGATTGCTAATTTATTAGAATCCTTTGTGGGAGACAGCTCCCAAGAATCATACGGACTATGTTCAAGTACACCTTCTGCAAGTGTGATAGCAGTTCCAGATGGAGCGTCTTGTTTTTGAGTATGATGAATTTCTTCAAGAGCAACAGCGTAATCTGACACGTTTTTCATCATTTTTGCTAAATAGTTATTGAGTTCAAAGAAAATATTAACTCCTAAACTAAAATTTGAAGCATAAATAAATGCGCCTTTTTTAGTGTTACATAATGATTTCATAGATTCCATTTCAGAAAGCCATCCTGTAGTTCCCGAAATAATTGGTACTCCATTGTGTAGCGCATGACTGATATTTTTAACCGCTGCGTTTGGCATGCTAAAATCAATCGCCACATCTACAGTAGTGATATCGTAAGGAGCACTATCTTTATCAATCTTTAAGATAATTTCATGACCACGACTGATCGCGATTTTTTCAATGACTTTACCCATTTTACCATAACCTAATAATGCGATTTTCATATTAAAATTTAAAATTTAATGACAATCCGAGTTGAGCTGTTGTTTCTGGCGTATCAAAATCAATATACGGAGTGACCGCTAAGTTTTTATCCATATTGTACTGAAGTAAATGTGCATCTACATTGGCATCAATGATATTTAAGGCATAAAGCCCTAAAGTGATTAATAAAGACAACTCTTTGTTTCGTCTCAGTGTGCGTTGTGCTCTGATGAGTGATTCATCGGATAAAAGAGGTATAGCGGTCGTTCCAAAAAATTCATCATCGGTAAATCCTGCCAGTCGTCTTTTGTAGGCATCTCTATAACGGTTATATTCTTTGTCATTATCTAAATAGAAGTAGATACTAGTTCCTAGAGCTGCATAAACAATCGGAATTTTCCAATATTTTTTATTCACTGCTTGTCCAAGTCCTGGTAGAATTGCTGAATAGAAAGCTGCTCTAGAGGGCGCCAATGGGTCCATTACATTGGTTTTAACTTTACCACTGTCTAATTCCTCTTTAGTTCCCACACCATTTTGAGCAAAATTATGTAATGAAAATGCACAAAAGATTATAATAATCAGACACTTATTTATCACGCTCAAATAATTTTAAAATACGATCATAATCTTCTTGAGAATGAAAGGGTATTAGTATTTTTCCACTTCCTTTTTTCTCCATCTTAATATCTATCTTATGACCAAAATAGGATGCGATTTGTTGAACGCCATTTTTTACAAACTCAGGTAGTTCGCTTTGTTTTATTTGTTTTTCAGATTTTGGCGTGTTATAATTTTTAACCAATGTTTCGGTCGCTCTAACGGATAATTTATTTGAAATAATTTCTTTATAAATAGTAATTTGATCTTCGTGAGAATTTATATTTACTATTGCTCTTCCATGTCCCATACTAATAAACCCATCACGCATTCCTGTTTGTATTAAAGGATCTAGTTTTAGTAAGCGTAAATAATTAGCAATCGTAGATCTTTTTTTTCCAACACGTTGACTCATCTGTTCTTGCGTTAGCTGTATATCATCTATCAATCGCTGATAGCTCAATGCTATTTCTATAGGATCTAAATCTTGTCGTTGAATATTTTCAACTAAAGCCATTTCTAAGGCTTCCTGATCATTAGCAACTCTAATGTAAGCTGGGATTGTTTTGTAGTCTAATAATTTGGACGCTCTAAAACGGCGCTCCCCTGAAACTAATTGAAATGTGTCTTCTTTAGTTTTACGAACCGTAATAGGTTGAATAACGCCTAACTCTCGAATAGATGACGCTAGTTCACGAATAGATTCTTCATTAAATTGTGTTCTAGGTTGAAACGGATTGACTTCTATTAGATGTAATTCTAATTCTACAATAGTTCCAATCTGAAATGTGCCTTTTTTTTCAATACCTACAGATTGTTCTTCCTCTCTTGGATCCTGTAAAAGAGCAGATAATCCGCGTCCTAATGCTTGTTTTTTAATAGCTTTGGCCATTATGTTACTGTTTACTGATGATTTCTTTAGCCAAATTTAAGTAATTTGTAGCGCCTTTACTATTTACGTCATAATAAATTATGCTTTCACCATGACTTGGAGCTTCACTTAGTCGTACATTTCGTTGAATAATTGTCTTAAAAACCATGTTTGAAAAATGATTTTGGACTTCTTCAACCACCTGATTAGAGAGTCGTAGTCTAGAATCATACATCGTTAATAATAACCCTTCAATATCTAAATGTTCATTGTGAATTTTCTGAACACTTTTAATTGTATTTAATAATTTACCTAAACCTTCTAGTGCAAAGTACTCACATTGAATAGGTATAATTACGGAATCTGCGGCTGTCAATGCATTTAATGTAAGTAAGCCTAGTGAAGGTGCACAATCAATAAGTATATAATCGTAATTGGATTTAACAGATTCAATAACTTGTTTGAGCATATATTCTCTTTGCTCCATATTGACTAATTCAATTTCAATAGCAACCAAATCTATATGCGCTGGGATAATATCTACATTTGTAGCAGATGTTTTTAGGATGGCCTGCTCAGCTGTACAATTATGTTCCAACAATTGATACGTGCCAAACTCTACAGCATCGACATCTATTCCAAGACCTGATGAAGCATTTGCTTGAGGGTCAGCGTCGATTAGTAAAACTTTTTTATCCAAAACCCCTAAACAAGCAGCCAGATTAACCGTAGTTGTGGTTTTGCCAACGCCTCCTTTTTGATTTGCTATTGCAATGAGTTTTCCCATTAATGAAATGTTTAAGTTAGGTAAAAATACAATTTTTTATGAGGAATGTTAACCAAATTCTTTAAGAATTTGATCAAGTTTTTAACGAAATTTAAATCGTCTTAATTGAATGTGCTTTACATTGTTTTTTTCAAAATACAAATACAAATAATTTTTTCTAAACACACTTTTTCTTTCTGAAATACGATACATCCACACATCACTGTGAATGTCATTATAAACCAAGCCTAGTAACAGAATGACTTCATTTTTTGTGCTTCCTATAAGTTTAGTGAAATTTTTATCTACTAAAGAAAACGATTTATAATTATCTAAATTTCGTTCTTTTTGGAGAGTAGAATTAGAAGTAAGCAAAACCTCTTCTTTTGTTTCTTGCAAAATTTGAGGTATTTTCTTACCTAAAATTTCTTGTTTTGTAGGGGATTGATTTTTCATGATTTCTCGAGATAGGTTGAGGTAGTTTGTAGAGCCTTCGCTTGTAAATTTATAGTCTAAAACACTGGTGCCAAAACTTGGTGCTTCACTTAAGCTTGTGTTTCTTTTAATAATTGTTTGAAAGATTAAGTCCTGAAAATGTAATTTTAATTCATTTATAATATGCTTGTTATGGTTAAGTCGGTCGTCATACATGGTCACCAAAATCCCTTCAATATCTATAGTTGAATTGAAATTATTCTTGACACTTTTAATGGTGGTTAGTAATTTTTGTAATCCGTCTAATGCGTAAAACTCACATTGAACAGGGATGATAATGGAGTTGGATGCAACGAATGAATTTAAAGTTAAATATCCAAGGGATGGAGAGCAATCAATAATAATGAAATCAAATTCACTTTTTACTGAATCTAAAGCTATTTTTAATCGATTTAAATTTGGATTTTTAACATTTATTTCAATTTCTGCCAATTTTATGGACCCTGGAATAATTTTTAAATTTGGACTATGGGTTTGTATAATGCTTTGATGAACATTAGTGTCTCCTAGAAATAAATTTACTATTGTAAATTCAATGTTTTTTGTAAGTATCCCTAAGCCAGAAGTAGCATTTGCCTGAGGGTCAGCGTCAATGAGCAAAACTTTTTGACCCAAAACACCTAGTGCACTAGATAAATTTATGGCAGTTGTTGTTTTTCCAACACCTCCCTTTTGGTTAGCTATTGCTATTATTTTTGTTAGTGACATATGAGATTTGGGGGTTCATTTGTAACTTATTAGTAAATATATCTGGTTAAGATTTGTCTAATATAATTAATTTATTAATATATCCAAAACTGTGATGGCTGTTTCGCTGATTTTTGTGCCTGGACCAAAAACAGCTACCGTACCCGCATCGAATAAAAATTGATAGTCTTGTTTTGGAATAACGCCCCCTACGATGACCATAATATCTTCGCGATCATATGTTTTTAGGGCTTCAATTACTAATGGAACTAATGTTTTATGACCGCCAGCTAAAGACGATATTCCTAGTATATGCACATCGTTTTCAACCGCTTGTTTGGCAGCTTCCTCCGCAGTTTGAAAAAGAGGCCCAATGTCTACGTCAAAGCCTAAATCAGCATACCCTGTAGCGACTACCTTTGCTCCACGATCGTGTCCGTCCTGCCCCATTTTTGCTATCATTATCCTTGGACGTCGTCCTTCGGACTTTGCGAATTGATTCGCTAATTCTTTAGCTTTTTCAAAGGATTGATCATCTTTTATTTCTTTACTATACACACCAGAAAATGTTTTTATATCTGCTTTATATCTTCCATACTCTTGTTCTAATGCAGAACTGATTTCACCAAGAGTAGCGCGGAGTTTGGCAGCTTCTACCGCTAAAGTTAATAAATTTTCTTCACCAGTTGCAGCAGCTTTATAAATTTTTTCTAAAACAGCCTTCACTTTTTCAGAATTTCTACCCGATTTGGTTTGTGTTAAACGTTCTATTTGTTGTGCTCGAACACGGTCGTTGTCAACTTCTAAAATGTGCAAAGGATCCTGATCATCAATTTTGTATTTATTTACTCCTACAATAATATCTTGTCCGGAGTCAATGCGGGCTTGTTTTCTAGCTGCCGCTTCTTCTATTCTTAGTTTTGGCACTCCAGATTTAATGGCTTTTGTCATGCCTCCGAGCGCTTCAATTTCTTCTATATGGCTCCAAGCTTTTTTAGCAATTTCGTGTGTCAATTTTTCGACATAAAAACTCCCAGCCCAAGGGTCCACTGTTTTAGTGATTTTGGTTTCTTTTTGAAGATATAATTGAGTGTTTCTGGCTATTCTAGCTGAAAATTCAGTGGGTAAAGCGATTGCTTCATCCAAGGCATTTGTGTGTAAACTTTGTGTACCTCCAAAAATAGCAGCGGTCGCTTCAATACAGGTTCGAGCAACATTATTAAAAGGATCTTGTTCTGTTAAACTCCATCCACTGGTTTGACAATGGGTTCTAAGCGCTAAGGATTTTGGGTTTTTAGGATTAAATTTCTGAACAATTTTTGCCCATAACATCCGTGCTGCTCGAAGTTTCGCAACCTCCATAAAATGATTCATACCAATCCCCCAAAAAAATGAAAGTCGAGGCGCAAAGGTGTCGATTTCTAGGCCAGCTTCTAATCCTTTTCTAATATATTCAAGGCCATTGGCAAGTGTGTAAGCGAGTTCTATATCGGCCGAAGCCCCCGCTTCTTGCATATGATAGCCAGAAATACTAATGCTATTAAATTTTGGCATGTATTTACTAGTGTATTCAAATATATCAGAAACAATTTTCATGGATGCTTCTGGAGGATAAATGTAAGTGTTTCTCACCATGAATTCTTTTAAAATATCATTTTGAATTGTACCACTTAGCTGATCCTTTTCGACTCCTTGTTCTTGTGCGGCAACAATATAAAAAGCCATGATAGGTAAAACGGCCCCGTTCATCGTCATAGACACGCTCATTTTATCTAAAGGAATGGTATCAAATAACAATTTCATGTCTTCCACAGAATCGATGGCAACACCGGCTTTCCCAACATCTCCTACAACACGTTCGTGGTCACTGTCATACCCACGGTGGGTTGGCAAATCAAAAGCGACAGAAAGTCCTTTTTGCCCAGCTTTTAAATTTCGCTTATAGAAAGCATTACTATCCTCAGCGGTCGAAAATCCAGCGTACTGTCTAATTGTCCAAGGGCGTTGTACATACATCGTACTGTGAGGGCCTCTTAAAAACGGCGCCGTTCCAGCTGCAAAATCTAAGTGTTCTAAGGGTTCTATATCTTTTTCTGAATAATTTGATTGTATTGCGATTGTTTCAGCTGTATCAAAAAGTGTGTTTTCTTTGATTTTTGCTTCTATACTTTCTAAAATGATATGTTGAACTTTTTTTCTACTCATCCTTCAATCTTTGTTGTTCAATTTTCTCAGATATTCTCTTAGGGATAATAGGTTCAAGTAATGTTTTTCTTGCGTTTTGTTTTGTAAACGGATAAATTTCTAAATCAGATTTCATTTTATCTAAAGCATTTTTTTGAAAATGGGTTCCTAACAGGCCTTCATCCCCCTGATCAAACAAATCTTGTTCTTTTTGGGCATGTTCTTTAAGTTTTCGTTGAACATTACCGGCCTTAAGGAGTTTTAAAAATCCGCCTTGATTTTCAATTTCTTTAAACAATTCTAACGATTTTTGAGCCAATTGTTGTGTCAATGTTTCAATGTAGTAAACGCCTTCTGTAGGATTTGAAACCATATCAAAAAAACTTTCCTTTTTGAGGATTAACAACTGATTGATGGACAAGCGATTCCCAAACGTATTACTCTTATGAAATAAATGATCATAAGGCATATTAATAATTGTATCGCTACTCCCTAAAACAGCACTCATACATTCTGTAGTAGAGCGAAGCATATTTATATTATAATCATAAATTGTTTTATTACGACTGCTGGGCTGCGTAAGAATGTGACAATCAATCGAAACTCCATAATCTTTCGTTAAACTTTGCCATAATAAACGGAGCGCTTGGAGTTTAGCAATTTCAAAAAAATAATTACTTCCCACGGATACTTTAAAAACAACAGATTTTAGGGTCGCGCCATCAAATAAATTTAGGTATTCGTTAGAGTGGGCTAGGGCATAAGCCAGCTGTTGAATCATGCTTCCTCCAGCATTTTGAAAAAGACCTAAATCAACAGAAATTACACTGTTTAGAGGCATCCCTAAAAGACTAGTTTCTTTTAATGTTTGTAAATCAATTTTTAGGTTTTTATGCCAATTTCCAGAGCGTGCCAAGTGCCCAATGGGATCCTGTAAAACATAAAATATACTATTGTTTATTATTGAATAGTCTTTAAGATGAGTAATCAATTTTTCTGAAAGAAACATCGGTTCAAAATAAATAGAAACTGTAGATGTGTCAATGTTTTTTAAAAGATCTTCTATGGATATTTCATCCGATGGAAGTGTGAAATGCAAACTCTCTACTCCGTTTTTAATCCAACTAACAGCCTGAACATTACTTTTTTCTACAGAGTTTACATAAATTGAGTGTCCAATGTTCCAGTCAGAAGAATTGTGTTGAATAGAGGGTGCTTTTGAAAAAGCCTCGGAATGATAAAATGGTTTCACATCAATTCCTTCAGTAGAATTCCAAACTAAATGATCGTTAAAATCCTTTCCTTGAAGTTCAAATTGAATCTTTTGTTTCCATGCCTTAGCTGACGTGGGGTTAAAATTTTCAAAAAGCTTCGACTTACTCATTAGTATTCACTTTTAAACTGTCCGAGTCTTCAATAATATACACCACTTCATTCTCTTTTTTCATTTTATAATGTTCGCGTGCATACTTTTCAATGCCGTCAGTAGAATTTAAAGTATTGATTTCTTTTTGATCATTTTTGATCTCATTATTATAAAACTCAACTTTAGAATTTAAATCTTCAATATCATCATTTAAATCGCGGTGAATGAGCCAAGAATTTGCGTCAAACTCAACCATCCATATAATAAATACCATGAGAATAAGAAAATAAATATTCTTAAAAGGTTTCAGTAGTTTTAAAAAAAGGTTAGACTTTTTTAGCATTAGAGTTGATCGTTAATAATAGATTTCACCACATTTACAGCAACAGTATTGTAATGATTATTTGGAATTATGATATCTGCAAAAGCTTTCATAGGCTCGATGAACTGTTGATGCATAGGTTTTAACGTTGATTGATACCGCTCTAAAACTTCGTCTAAGTCTCTTCCTCGTTCTGCAATATCTCTTTTTAAACGTCGCATTAATCGTTCGTCACTATCAGCATGAACAAATATTTTTATATCAAATAATGATCGTAATTCTGTATTGGATAAGATTAAAATACCTTCAACAATTACTACTTTTTTTGGTTCGGTAATTGTAATTTCGTTCGTACGATTGTGTGTTTTAAATGAATATACTGGTTGGTTCACATTCTCACCTTTTTGTAAAGTTTTTAAGTGTGATTCTAGCAATTCGAAATCAATAGAGTTTGGGTGGTCAAAATTTATTTTACAACGTTCTTCAAATAATAAATGTGAGGTGTCTTTATAATAAGAATCTTGAGAAATAACCTGAACTTCACCAGTAGGAAATTCTGACAAAATTTGATTCACCACAGTTGTTTTTCCACTTCCCGTTCCACCACCAATACCAATAATCAACATAACCCTTGCTTTTGAATTCCAAACAAAGTTAAGATTATTTTACTGGATTTAGTTTATTGATGAATAATAATATTTTTTTGACTTAATCTACAATTTATTAAAAACTGTTGATAACTTCCCGTCAAAATTTTATGTAAAACGCCTATTTTTGCATCCTAAATTTAAACTATGTCTGATACTATAGAGTCTGTAAAATGTTTGATTATCGGGTCTGGCCCAGCGGGTTATACCGCAGCAATCTATGCCGCTAGAGCGAATATGTTTCCTGTGCTATATCAAGGAACTCAGCCTGGAGGTCAGCTCACTACCACCAATGATGTTGAGAATTTCCCAGGCTATCCAGATGGAATTACCGGGCCTGCAATGATGCTTGAATTACAAGCACAAGCGGAGCGTTTTGGAACTGATGTTAGAGATGGCTGGGTTACTAAAGTTGATTTTTCGGGACCTATTCATAAAGTATGGATTAATGGAACCAAGGAAATTCACTGTGAAACCATTGTTATTTCTACAGGTGCAACTGCAAAATATTTAGGTATAGAATCTGAACAAAAGTATTTAAAACTAGGGGGAGGCGTCTCTGCATGTGCAGTTTGTGATGGATTCTTTTACAGAAACCAAGAAGTAGTGATCGTAGGTGCTGGTGACTCCGCTTGTGAAGAAGCACACTATTTGTCAAAACTTTGTACAAAGGTTACAATGTTGGTCAGACGAGACGAATTTAGAGCTTCTAAAATCATGGCAAGCCGTGTTAAAAATACTGAGAATATTGAAATTTTATTTAATACAGAAACTGAAGAAGTTTTGGGAGACGGCCAAGTTGTTACGGGAGTTCGTGCCAAAAATAATAAAACAAATGCACTCATAGATATACCTTCAACTGGGTTTTTTGTAGCTATTGGACATAAACCTAACACCGATATTTTTCAAGACTTTTTAACATTGGATGAAACAGGTTATATTATAAACAATCCAGGGTCTTCAAAAACTAATATAGAAGGCGTTTTTGTAAGTGGAGATGCTGCGGATCATGTTTACAGGCAAGCCGTAACTGCAGCTGGAACAGGCTGTATGGCTGCCTTAGATGCAGAACGCTACTTGGCTTCTAAAGAAGGCTGATTAACGTAATTCGGCCCCTAATTCCGACTCAAAACGCTTTTGGATTTTTGACATTATTTTGTCAATCTGAACATCCGTTAGCGTTTTATTCTTATCTTGAAGTGTAAAACTTATTGCATAACTTTTTTTACCCTTAGCCAAATTATCCCCAGTGTAAACATCGAATAGGTTGATGTCTTTTAAGAAGTTATTTTCTGTTTGTTTTGCAAGTTTATAAAGCGTTTCAAAAGTAACATCTTCATTAATTAATAATGAGAAATCACGCTTAACTTCTGGGTATTTCGAAATGTCTTTAAATTTAATTGCTTGTCGATTAATGACCTTTAACAAGTTATCCCAATTAAAGTTCGCACAAAACACACTTTGCGAAATTCCAAATGATTTTAGAGTGGAGGTTTTTAAACTTCCAAATTCAACCACTGAATCTTTACCAACACTTAATTGTTGTCCTTCGCTAAATACATCATTTGAAAGTGGAGAAGTTTTAAGTTTTTGGATCCCTAATCGTTCAAATACTGCTGACACCAATCCTTTTAAGTAAAAGTAATCGGCACTAGCTTCTTGTGTATTCCAACGTTTTTCAGATTTATTTCCAGTGACAAAAACAGAAAGATGGTTCAGTTCTTTTTTGTTTGCTTCAAAATTATGGTATGTTTTTCCAAATTCAAAGAGCTTTAAATCGCTTTGTTGTCTATTGACGTTAAAAGCGATTGCTTCTAATCCAGAAAAAATTAAAGACTGACGCATTACTGATAAATCGGTGCTCAAAGGATTTAATATTTGAACATCATGCGCGGGATTTAACTGTTCACTAAATGACGCATGTTTTTCTGTCGTCAGTGAGTTGCTCATAATTTCATAAAACCCGTGTCCAACAAGTTGGTTGGCAATAACGTTTTCGATTTTATAACTTTCAAATTTAGATGTGTTAGAAATGGAAGCATTTAGTTTATTGGTAATACCTATGTTGTTATACCCATAAACTCTAAGGATTTCCTCAATAACATCAACTTCGCGTTGTACATCATTTCTATACGCTGGAATGGTTAATCCTAAACCACTTTCAGTAATATTATTCACTTTAATTTCAAGGGCACTTAAAATACTTTTTATGGTTTCTTTAGGTAATTCCTCTCCAATGAGTGTATTGGTCTTCTCAAAACTTAAAAACACTTGCGAGTCTTCAATTTTTTTGGGATACTCATCGATCAAATCGCTTGAAATTTTTCCACCTGCAATTTCTGTAATTAATAAAGCAGCTCTTTTGAGTGCATATTTAGTAATATTTGGGTCGATACCGCGTTCAAATCGAAAAGAAGCATCTGTATTGAGTGCATGTCTTTTTGCAGTTTTACGAATGCTTACAGGATTAAAATAAGCAGCTTCTAAAAATATTGAGTTTGTTTCATTAGAAACTCCAGAATTTTCACCACCATACACACCAGCAATACAAAGTGGTTTTTCAGTATCACAAATCAATAAATCATCTTCGTGAAGTGTGCGTTCTATGCCATCTAAGGTTGTAAATTTAGTTCCAGCGTCAAGAGTTTGTACGATTATTTTTTTGCCCGAAATTCTATCGGCATCAAATGCGTGCAAAGGCTGTCCTAAATCATGTAGTACATAGTTTGTAGCATCTACAATGTTATTAATAGGACTTAATCCGATAGCTTTAAGTCTGTTTTGCAACCATAAGGGTGATTCTTTTACGGATACATTGGATATTGTCAAGCCACAATAACGTGGAGATTTTAATTTGTCTTCAATGACAACATCTATTTTAAGACTTCGGTTGTCAACATGAAACGCAGTAACAGAGGGACTTATTAGTTTTGCATTGATCCCGTATTGAGATAAGCCTGCCATCAAATCTCTGGCCGTACCAAAGTGACTCATCGCATCTGCTCGGTTGGGGGTAAGTCCAATTTCGAAGACAAGATCATCTTCAATTTCATAATGTGACGCTAATGCTGTACCAATTTCAAGGGAATCATCCAAAACCATTATACCATCATGGGAGGCTCCTAATCCCAATTCATCTTCGGCGCATAACATCCCGTGACTTTCTTCGCCTCTTATCTTCCCTTTTTTGATAGTCCATGCTTCACCCTCTGTTGTATACAATGTAGTACCAATGGTAGCAACGGCAACTTTTTGACCGGTAGCTACATTGGGAGCGCCACAAACAATTGCTAAAGGGGTGTCTGTGCCAATAGTGATAGTGGTGATTTTGAGACGATCTGCATTTGGGTGTTGTTCACAAGTAAGTACCTGTCCTACAACAATTCCCTGCAATCCACCTTTGACGGATTGAAAAGCGGCTAAACCCTCGACTTCTAAGCCTAAATCAGTAAGAAGTTCAGAGGTCTTTTCAGCAGTCCAATCAATTTTAATAAATTGTTTTAACCAGTTATAGGATATCTTCATTATGCGGTTTTATATCTTTTGAGCAAATATAAAATAAAGCTATTAGGTAACAAATAAAAAGCCCAACCAATACGGTGGGCTTTTGCATTCTTTTTTTGAGAAATATGATTATTGTCCGGAAAGTTCTTTTACTTCATTTTCAATCATTTCATAAAATTGATCAATTTTTGGAAGGACAACCACACGTGTTCGTCTGTTTTTTGCTCGGTTACTTGCTGTATCATTATCCGTTAAGGGCACGTAACTACTACGGCCTGCAGCAATCAACTGAGCAGGATTAACTCCCATGGACTGTAGTTCTCTAATTATAGAAGTCGAACGTTTGACACTTAAATCCCAATTATCGACTAAAATCCCATTTGAATACGAGCGACTGTCTGTATGTCCTTCAATCATTGCTTCGAAATCCGGTTTATCTGAAATTACTTTTGCTACCTTTCCTAAAACAATTTTAGCCTTTTCTGTCACGTTAAAACTACCACTTTGAAATAATAATTTATCCGCTATCGAAATAAAAACAACCCCTTTTTCTACATTTATTTCGATGTCTGGATCGTCGATACCTACTGATTTCTTTAAGCTTGAAACAATTGCTAGTGTAATACTGTCTTTTTTAGTGATAGCATCTTGTAGTCGATTAATTTTCAAATCTCTTTCTTGTAAACTTTCTAATGTTTTTTCTAAATTATCAGCCCCTTTAGATGTCAAAAGCGTCATCTGTTCTGTACTGTTAATCAGTGCGTCATTTGTTTTTCTTAAGTCAAATAATTGATCTCTCAAAGCCGTTAGATTGGCGTCAGCAACCGCTTTATCAGATAAACAACTATTCAATGTAACTGTGGCTGTATTTAAAAGATCTTGTGTGTTTTTTAATTTTACTTGAGTTGATACTAACTCTTTCTTAGAAGCGCATGAAGAAAGCAGAACTAACGCAGTCACTCCCAATACATATATTTTTTTCATCTTTAAATAGTTTTTTATTATAACGTAAAATTATAAAATTATTATAAGTTAAACTATGAATAACCTACTATTTTACAATTTATTAAATTTGGTTATGTGGCGTACAAAATACGACCATACAATAGAAGCTATAAGTTTGTGTGATATCCTACTGGTTTGTTGTTGTCTAAATTTGAGCAATTTAGGCAGCGTTTTGTAAAAACTCCCATGGGCTTTGATTATAGCAATCATGTGTTTGGGTTTTCCTTGAAATAAAAAGCGTACTCCTGCTATTCCATCTAAAGTTAACCTCAAAAAAACAACAAACGGTACTGGATTGTGTGTGTTTTTAACCAAAGTAAACAGACTATTTCTGAAGTTTAAATACGTTTTCTTCGGATTTGAAGTTTTCAAACTTGCAGCACCTACATGGTAAACGGTTGACATTCCTACATAGGTAATTGACATGTTTTTATTTTTAGCACGCCAACATAAATCGATTTCTTCCATGTGTGCAAAAAACGTAACATCAAATCCCTCTAGGGCAGTAAATGCACTAGATCTAATAAATAGGCAGGCTCCAGATGCCCAAAATATTTTTTTTTGATCGTTGTATTGACCATAGTCTTCTTCTATAGCATCAAAAATTCGTCCACGACAATAAGGGAATCCTAATTGATCTATAAAACCACCAGCTGCGCCAGCATATTCAAACATATTTTTATGATGATAGTCTAATATTTTTGGTTGGATGATTGCGGTATTGGGATTGGAGTCAAAAGTATCTAAAACTGGGTTTAGCCAGTTTTTAGTGACTTCGATGTCAGAGTTTAATAAACAATATATATCTGCATCAATAAATTTTAAACCAGCGTTATAGCCACCTGCATAACCAAAATTATGTTCTAGCTTTATACATTTAACTGAAGGGTAATTGTTTTCTAAAAAAGATACAGATGAATCGGTAGAAGCATTGTCAATCACAAATAGCGGATGCCCGTCTGCGTATTTAACAACTGAAGGTAAAAATGTTTCTAATAATTTCTGCCCATTCCAGTTTAGTATGACAATTGCTAATTTCAATTTTTTTTACGGGTATAGTTTGGTATGGTTTCTAAAAACTCAAAACTCTCTAAATCATGATTCATTGTACAAAAATAATGATTTAATCCGTTGGTCACCATCAAATAGGGGGCTTTTAATGCTAAGTTATACCGTGCTATTTGGTCAAATGCAGCTTGTGTTATTTTTACCTTTGGAGCTTTGCATTCAACTACGAGAGCTAAGCTTCCATCGGAGTTAAATATGACAATGTCATAACGTTTTTTAAGGCCATTAATTAAGACAACTTTTTCGACATTAATTAGTGAAATAGGATACTTTTTTTCTTGTATTAAATACTGAACACAATGTTGACGCACCCACTCTTCAGGTTGTAGAACTACAAATTTTTTACGAACAACATCAAAAATATGAGTATTATTTTCGCTATTTTTGAGCCTGAACGAATATGTTGGAAAATTTAAATTTTGCACAGTACAAATTTGATAATTTTTTTTGAATGAACGCTATTAACCAGCTTATAACTGACATTAAAGGTAAAAAGATTGCCCCTATTTATTTTTTAATGGGGGAAGAGGCCTATTATATTGATATAATTTCTGATTACATTGAGTCTCATGTGTTGGCTGAAGAAGAAAAAGGGTTTAATCAGATGGTTCTTTATGGTAAAGAGGTGTCTATTCAGGATATTGTGTCCAATGCTAAACGCTATCCGATGATGGCTGAGCGCCAAGTAATCATTGTAAAAGAAGCGCAAAACCTCATTAAAACGATTGAACAACTAGTAGATTATGCTAAAAATCCGCAACCGACAACAGTTTTGGTTTTTAATTATAAATACAAAACCTTAGATAAACGAAAAGCGCTTTATAAAACACTTTCTAAAGTTGCTGTTGTTTTTGACAGTAAAAAAATATATGAAGATAAAATTCCGAATTGGATTCAAAATTTTTTAAGAGCTAAGCATCTTACAATTACACCAAAAGCTTCTTTAATGCTAGCAGAATTCTTAGGGAATGATTTGAGTAAAATTGCCAATGAACTCACCAAATTAGAACTTGTTGTAGGCGCTGATAAAGAAGTGACGCCAGAAATTATCGAAGAAAATATTGGTATTTCTAAAGACTTTAATAACTTTGAATTACAAAAAGCATTAGGGCATTTGGATCATAAAAAAGCGTATCAAATTGTTAATTATTTTTCACAAAACTCAAAACAACATCCGTTTGTGTTTACGATCTCAATTTTATATATGTATTTCACAAAGTTGATGAAACTGCACACCGTTGCCGACAAAAACCCTGGAACGGTCGCAAAAGCCTTGGGCGTCAATCCATATTTTGTGAATGAATATATTGCAGTATCGCGCAATTTCCCTATGAAACGAATCAGTGGAGTTTTGAATACACTCCGAACTTATGACACAAAAAGTAAAGGGGTAGGCGCCAATTTAAGTCCAAGAGACCTCTATAATGAGTTGATTTTTAATATTCTTAAATAGCACGTTTAGAGCTCAGTTTCATCAGTTCGTTTGTTATGCTTACTGCATTTGTAATCAATGTTTCTAATTGTTTATTAACGAGTTGAGAAGGAACTTTATTCACTAAGATACGATTGTTAAACACCCATATGACGGTGTTTGAAAACGGTTCTTTTTGTTGAATTAAAGAATGCCAAGTATCTATCAAAACTTCTTTCCAATTTCTGTTAGGAGCAATTGTTAACTCAAAAGGGATTTGATATAAAACTGAAGGAACGTCTTGAGTTATTATAATCTCATTGACTGTCATTCGTTTAATTTGGATATTTTCTAGGTCGGACTTGAAACGAATCAATCCATCAGCAGGTGTGTTCATATGTATAGCAATTTGGGGTTTGCTACTATAAATATAAAAAAAATTATTTAATAATATACTATAATTTAATTTGAAATAGATTTTCGCGCAAAAATTCCTGCGCCAATAATCCCCGCATTATTTTTTAACTCTGCTGCTTTTATGGGTGTTTTTATGTCAAGATATTTTTCGAATTTCTCCATTTTTTTACTCACACCACCGCCAATTATAATCAAATCGGGGTTAAAAGTTTGTTCCACATGATTTAAAAAGAAATTTACGCGTTTAGCCCAAGCTTTGAAACTCCATTCTTCGCGTTTTCTTGCTGAATCGGCTGCAAAGGCTTCCATAATATCGCCTTTTTTTCCATACATACGACCCAACTCAAAATTAGATAATAATTGACCATTGAAAAACACGCCAGATCCTATACCGGTTCCTAAGGTAATTGTAATCACCAAACCCATTTGGTTTTTGCCAACTCCAAACTCCATAACGCCCATAGCGGCCGCATCGGCATCATTAACGACATAAAAGTCATTACCGGTTTTGGATTTAAACAACGCGTCTACTTGTGTGTATTGCCATGATTTATCGAGATTACCATATAACATGGCTTTACCATTTTTAATAATTGTGGGGAATGAAACTCCGACAGCCCCTTTCCATTCAAAAGAGTCAATAAGGGTTTTTAGTTCGTTAGCGACATTTTCTGGAGTAGCAGGTTTCGGAGTTGGGACTCGCAGTCTTTCGCTTAGAAGTTCCCCAGTTTTGGTGTCTATAATAGCGCCTTTGATGCCCGTTCCGCCGATGTCTATGCCTAAAATTTTCATGTGTTGTTTTTAAAAATTAATCTGTAATATCTTTGAGTCGTTCACGAAAATCATACTGTAAATCTTCGTGTAATTTTATGATTTTTTTCTCAATGGTTTCAAGCTGTTTCAAATATATATTTGTGAGCGTGACATTGTTTTTTATTGAGGGTGAAAACGTTTTGAGTTTGTAACAATAATAGAGGAGGAGTTCAACTTCGGTTTCTTTATTGTTTGAATAACGCGCATGTTTTTTAAGCATCCGAAGAATTTTACGTACACTTTTTTTTATGTAAAAATAACTTTTGGTGTTGATGTCCTCAAATAATAAATCGGCCTCTTCTTTGATGCCTTCGATGTAAAAAGCTTCATCCTCTGATTCAAAAAGTAAATAGGTGAGTAGTTCCTTGTTTTCTAACTTAAAACGTGCCAATCGCAGACAGAGTGTCTTTAAATGCTCGGGATCTAAGGTTTCTAATTCTTTTTTAAGTTGTACAACGGTGGCTGCTTTCATAGCGGTTGTAATAATACAATTTTTATAGAAACAACGCAAATGGGAAAAATAAAGTGGTTGGGTTTGGTTATGTGATTTTCAGCGCAAGACGTTTTAAATTATTATATTTAAAAATTTAGTTTTGGTATTTTTTTTCATAAGTCGTTTAAAAATTACATATCCAATTACTACAAACGCAATTAATAAAATTATTTGTTCTAACAAAAATGAGTTATTAGTAAATTGATATCCCTTTTTCACATGCGTTTCTAATTCATTTTCAGATATTGTTTTCCAACCAATCCAACCATGTGAATAAGTGGTTTCAGCCACATACAATTGTTTAGTAATATGATTTACTATTAAGTAATCAGCAGTAGCAAATACCTTAGCTATATTGAAGCTAAATAACAGAAACAACAGTATAGTCTTTTTTTTTCATAGTAGTGTGATTTCATTTATGGTTTAATTATTTAAATTAAATTATCTATTACTAAAATACTATTGAAGAGGATCATATTGTCCAACCAAGTATTTAAGATAGTCGATAGTACCTCCAAGTTCTTCAATAACATAGAATGTAGTGCCGTTATTATAGTCCCACTCTACAATTTTGAATCGGTAAAATCCTACAGCTGAATCACCTCTATAGACTACATCCATATCCACAGGAAAAATACAGGACCATACTATGAAACCCACAACATATACCACTATGCTCATACCTAGATACGTTAGGATTTTTCTTTTTTTAGAGCCTTTTGTAAATAGAGT
>Ga0209119_1000134_pt1 | contig 74057 bp, 67 predicted proteins | sample COG_03_FD_184747 | JGI IMG/M metagenome (GOLD analysis project Ga0209119, IMG submission 184747) | Pelagic Microbial community sample from North Sea - COGITO 998_met_03 (SPAdes) (version 2) | ecosystem: Environmental > Aquatic > Marine > Neritic zone/Coastal water | place: Helgoland, sampling...
CCTCTAGAGGAATTGGCAAGGCTATAGCACGTCATTCTGCTCTTCATGGTGCAAAAGTTATTATCTCTTCAAGAAAAATTGATGCATGCAATGAAACTGCTTCGGAAATTAATAACGAAATTGGTGAGGAAGTTGCATTCCCCATTGCCTGCAATATAAGTGATCAAGAGCAACTTCAAAATCTAGTAACATCCACAATTGATTTATTGGGCGGGATAGATACGTTAGTTTGCAATGCAGCAACGAATACACACATGGGATCAATGCTTGATATGACTGGAGAACAGTTTGATAAGGTTATGAATAACAATATTAAATCTACTCAAACATTATGTAATCTTTGTATTCCTCACATGAGAGATAAAAATGATGGGTCAATAATTATTATTTCAAGTATAGCTGCTATCAAAGGAAGTTCTATTTTAGGTGCTTACAATATAAGCAAAGCAGCTGATGTGATGATTGTTAAAAATATAGCGGCTGAATTTGGTCACTATAATATTAGAGCAAACTCTATTGCTCCTGGCTTAATCAAAACAGATTTTGCTAAAGGTTTATGGGAGAATCCTGATATTTTAAAAAGTGTTCTGACAACCACTCCAATGAGAAGAATTGGTGAAGCCGATGAAATAGCTGGTGTCGCGGTAATGCTTGCGTCTAAAGCTGGAAGCTATATTAATGGAGAAACAATAGTTGTTGATGGTGGAACTACTATTGCTTAATAGATATTTTTAGCTGACTTAAAAAATAATTCATTACATGAGTTTCATTAATTGAGCTTACGGAATAAAAATCAAACCTAAGATTATTTAATTCATCAATAATATTGGAGATTTTTAATTTATTAAAATTAGTTTTATTAAATTCTTTATAAGTACCGCTTAATCCACTTCCAGTTAATCTTGATTTAAGAAGTATCTTTAAAAACTCTATTAAATAGTTAATTTTTTCTATAAAGCCAATATCGATGTCATTAAGATCTTTTAATACTTGAACTTGATCAACTTTATTAGAAGTAAATTTATCAATTAAAATAACAAAATCTTTATATGAGTTTTGGTTGTTATTTTGTATATCTTCCAGAATATTAAATGGGGTTGCGAAACTAGGAAAATCCATTGCCGTATATTCAGTAATACCTGTATCAGAGAGCCAATTATTAACTCCTTCAGGTGATAAATTTTTTATATTAATAAGTTGGCATCTACTATATATCGTCTGATTCAGAGACCTTGGTCTATTTGTTGTCATAATGATATATGAGAATGATGCTGGCTCTTCGAGGGACTTTAAAAGCGCGTTTTGAGCTTCGTTAGTCATTAAATCTGCATTATGTATCAAAGCAACTTTATTTTTAGCTATAGATGGTGTTAAATTTAAAAAAGATATTACATCTCTAAAGCCCTTTTCATCATCCCAGTTTTTGCTTTCTTTTCTTCTACTAATGTCATTAACGCCGAGCTTGTCTTTATCAAGAACATACATGTCAGGATGGCTGTTATTATGAATAAGGCTCATGTGATCCCTACTGCTATTTTCAGATGGATTAATAATAATGCTCTCGCATATTTTATTTGCAAGAATGTTTTTACCTATTCCACTAGGTCCATTAATTATTATTCCGTGAGGTAGGTTTTTAAAATTTATATCTATATAAATATCATTAAGCCATTTATATTTCTCTATACTCATAAAAGAGGCTTTACATGATCAATAATACTTTTATTTATATCATCTATAGATTGCATTGCATCAATAACTTTTATTCTATTTTGGTTATTTTTAGCTATTTCTAGATAGCCCTCTCTAACTTTTTTAAAGAACTCGTTGCCTGCAGATTCAATTCTATCTTTCACATCATTAACTTTTCTTTCAAAGCCATCTTGAACAGAAATATCTAAAAGGAAAGTCAAACAAGGTTCTGGGCAATTAATGAAAGTAATTAGACTCTGAATAAAATCAATAGGGAGATTCCTACCAAAACCTTGATATGCTAAAGATGCATCATAAAATCTATCAAATAGAATAATATCTGAGTTAGAGTTGTTAACCTTTTCTGAGATGAGCTGCGCCCTAGCAGCAAACATTAATAATAGCTCTGACTCACTTGAAAGATTTTCTTTTGAATCTAATAGTATTGATCTTATGCTTTCGCCAGTAATGGTTGAACCTGGCTCTCTTAAAATTTCAGTATTATATCCATTGGTCTCAAGATATTCTTTTAGTAAATTAATCTGAGTAGATTTACCAACGCCTTCTATTCCTTCAAAACTAAATATTTTCACTTGTTAAGACCTAATATATTAATCATTTCTAAATGCTCTTCATAGGTTTTAGAAAAATAATGAGAAGTTTTTGAATTAGCGACAAAATATAAATAATTACCTGGAACTGAATTTATAGCAGCCTCTATTGAAGAAAGAGATGCCATAGATATTGGAGTTGGTGGTAAGCCTTTTATCATATATGTATTGTATAAATTATTTTTATTAAGAATATCAGATTTTTTTATATCTCCATCAAAATTTGGTAATAAACCATAGATAATTGTTGGGTCTGCTTGAAGTCTCATGCCCAATGTTAATCTTTTAAGAAAGACTCCTGCAATTAATGGTTTTTCTTGATTATTACCTGCTTCTTTTTCAATTATAGAGGCAAGAATAATAGCTTCATTAATGTTTTTTAAAGGATTATTAGGTGGCTTATTTAACCAAAGTTTTGATACTGTATTGAATAAACGATCATGACTGGCTTGCAATAAAGATGATGCCTTCATTGAGTCTTTATAGAAATAAGTATCAGGATAAAGAATTCCTTCTACAAATGGTGTTTGTCTCTTTATGCAGTTTAGATTAAAGCAATCAATATCTAAAAAGCTATTCTCAAGCTCTTTTTGTACATCATAAATATTTGCCCCATCTTTGATAACTAACTTATGAGTCGAAGTATTTCCCTGGCTTAAATCTAAGAAAATCTCTTTTAAATTTTTTTCTTCTACTTTGTATTTACCAGCTTGAAAACTATCAATATTTTCAATCACAAGAAATACTTTAAAAAAAATAGTATCTAAGATATTACTCTTTACTAAATTATCTAAAGTTCTTGTCATTGACTCACCTTGTTTTACAACAATATATTCATCTTTGGCGGGTTCAAAATTAATAAAGGCATGATATGGCCCTACAATAGATATAGTAAATATTATTATTAAATTAATGTAAAAGAGTGTTTTCATTAAAACTTATAGTGTCATAAATAAAAAAAGGATTCTATTAAAGAATCCTTTCGAATATCATTTCATGTAAGAAATGAATAATTTTGCTAGTTGGTATTTCTAAGAATTAGAATTAATGTAATCTACCGCTTCGTTAACAGTAGAAATCTTTTCAGCATCTTCGTCTGCTATTTCAAGATCAAATTCTTCTTCAAGTGCCATAACAAGTTCAACAGTGTCTAAAGAGTCAGCACCAAGATCATCTACAAAAGATGAATCACTTTGTATTTCATCAATTGCTGTACCAAGTTGGTCACTAACTATTTTCTTTACTTTATCTTCAACGCTCATAATTTCTCCCAATTGAAAAGAGGCTCATTTTACATCTAATATCAAAAAGATGCACATTTATTAATGCATAAATAGCCCGCCATCAATAGAGATAGTTTGCCCTGTTATATATTGAGATTCGTCACCAGCAAGAAATGCAACTAACTCTGAAACATCTTCGGGTGAGCCAAGCCTATTTAAAGGTATATCTTTAATAATAGTATTTTTAGAACCCTCATCCAAAAAAGAGGTCATATCAGTTTCTATAAAACCTGGCGCTACAGAATTGACTGTAATATTTCTGGATCCTACTTCTTTTGCCAAGGATTTAGTAAACCCGCTTAATCCAGCCTTTGCAGATGAATAATTTACCTGACCTGGATTTCCCATTAATCCAGATATAGATGATATGTTTATAATTCTTCCATATCTATTCTTGATCATATTTTTTATAAAAGCTTTTGTTAAATTAAATGTTCCAGTTAAATTAGTTGCCAAAACATTATCCCATTCATCGTCTTTCATGCGAAGAAAGAGCTGATCAGACGTTATGCCAGCGTTATTAATTAATATGTCTGGTAATAAGTTTTGCTCCTTGAGTTTGGTTGCACAATCCTTAATAGACTCTCGACATGTAATATCAAGTTTTAGTGGAATTAGATTGTCTGAGGGTTTATCAAATTTAAACTCACTTCTTGCAGTTCCTATGACTTTGTATCCAAGACTAGCAAGATGAATTGCTATAGCTGCGCCGATTCCTCTAGAGGCACCTGAAATAAGTACTACTTTTTTATCCATATATGTTATTAAAATTATCTTTAAAATTATCAGAACTCATTGTTAATATATTACTCAGGCCATTGGTTTTAGCAAGACCTGAAAGAACTCTTCCCGGCCCGCATTCGACAACAATTCCATCAAGCATATTAATCTTTTCCATTGTCTTGAGCCATTGAACTGGTTTTATAAGTTGGTCAGTTAATTTTTGAGCTATATCATCATCGTTATTACCTTCTAATGCATCCACATTGTGAATAATAGGAATAGTAGGATTATTAAACTTAATATTTTTCATTTCTTCAGAAAGAAGTATTGAGGCTGATTGCATTAAATTACAATGAGAGGCAACACTAACCTTTAGTTGAATAGTTCTTTTGGCACCAGCGACTTTGCACTTTTCAGCAGCTAAGGCTGCAGCCTCATGTGAGCCAGCTATAACAACTTGGTTTGCAGAGTTAATATTAGCAGGAGCTACAATTTCATCTAAGGTTTCTCTAACCTCATCACAAATTGAATATATGGTCTCAATATTAAGGTTAAGTATTGCAAACATAGACCCAACATCTGATTTTTCCATAAATAGACCTCTTTTATAAACAAGGTTCAAAGCTGTTTTGAAATCAATGCTACCAGAGGCAACAAGTGCTGAATATTCACCAAGTGAATGCCCTGCCATGATATTAGGTGTTAATTCTGTAATAGATAAAAATTTTTTATAATATAAGTAAGATGTTGCAAGTAAAGCAGGTTGGGTAAAAGAGGTTTGGTTTAACTTATCATCAGGGCCACTTTGAATAACATCCAATAAATCAAAAGATAGTGTCTCTTTTGATGCAGAGGAAATAAAATCGAGATCTTCGCTATTAAATGAGGATAACATCCCCAGGGATTGGGACCCCTGTCCAGGGAAAAGTAAACTTATATGCCTAGGCATAAACTAAGCAGATGTTTCTTCTACTTCTTTTTCTACTTTTCTTAAGTCTTTAACAAGTCTTCCTTTATAAAAACCATCTTTAGTCATTTGATGTCTAGCATGTTTTTCACCAGATACAGGATCTATAGATAATGTAGATGCTGTGAGTGAATCATGAGATCTTCTTTGACCTCTTCTAGACCTTGTAACTTTACTTTTTTGAACTGCCATACTAACCCTTTAAAAAAAACGTATCCTAACAAATATATACCATTATTGATAGATTTTTTTATTCTAATAAATTAAGAATTTTTTCAAAGGAATCATCGATATCTGCCTTACCTTTAATTAAATTATTGTTCTGATCTATAAACTCTATTTCTGATGCATGTAATGTCATTCTTTTTGTTTTATTAAATGGTTTGCTTTTATTGAATGTGCGATCGCCATATTTATCATCATTTAAAACAGGATGGCCAATATGATTAGCCTGAACTCGAATCTGATGAGTTCTTCCAGTGGCAATATTTACACTAACTAAGCAAGACTGATTAAGTTTTTTTAAAGGTTTAAATGTTGAAACAGCCTCTTTACCATTATCTGAAATTATAGATTTTTGTGTATTTTCTTCAGAAGATGTCTCGATAAATAAATCAACTTTAATTTTTTTCTTTAAATGACCTTTCAATATAGCAAGATAGGTTTTATTGACTTTTTTAAGCACAAGTTGTTCATTAAAATGTCTATTAGATTTCTTATTTTTTGATACAACAAGACATCCAGAAGTCTCCTTATCAATTCTATGACAAAGATCTAATGAATCATTCATAAAAGATCTCAAGATAGATATCACACCATTTGGGCTATTTGTACCTCCATGGACTGGTAGGCCGTGTGGTTTATTAAGTATTAGATAGTTATCATCTTCATGGATAATATTATTTTTAATAAGATTAATGAGACTTTCAGAGAAAACTGATTTTTTTTCTAAACTTGGATCATTTATTAAATATGGAGGTATTCTGATAATATCATCTTTATTAATTTTAGTATGAGGCTTAACTCTTCCAGAATTAATTCTTACCTCCCCTTTTCGAATAATGCTATAAATTTTAGATTTAGGTACATCTTTATATATAGATAGAAGAAAATTATCTAATCTTCTTCCGTGATTATCATCATTAACTTCTATTTTTTTGACAGGCATGTGACAAATCTATAGGATATAGTCCTAAATAACTAGATAAACTAGTTAAATATTAAAGAAAGATAAATACAACAGTTTAAATACAACTCTCTTAAAGAGTTAATCATCCAAGCAATATAACGTAAGACTTGATGATAGAAGCTTTAAAATAAGCACACTGCTGACTTATCTTCCTATACATAGGGAGAATAAAATGAAAAGAATTTTAATAAACTCATCATATGGTGATGAGCTTCGCGTGGCTTTAGTTGATGGGGCTAAGCTATATGATTTTGATACTGAGTCACCTGATAAGGTCCTTCTAAAGGGTAGTATATTTAAAGCAACTGTCTCAAGAGTAGAGTCAAGCCTTGATGCTGCTTTTGTTAACTTTGGTTCAGAAAGGCATGGCTTTCTTCCATTAAAAGATTTATCTAATGATTTCTTTAAAAAGAACTCGGAAGGTAGAAAAGAATGTACTTTGAAAGAAGGTCAGGAAATAATTGTTCAAGTAACAAAAGAGGAAAGAGGAACTAAAGGCGCAGCTCTTACAACTCAAATAGGATTGGCCGGAAGGTTTATTGTACTTATTCCAAACTCATCAAGATCTGGTGGTATATCAAGAAGAATAAGTGGAGAAGAGAGAGATCAAATCAAGCAAGCGTTAGATTCAATCAATATTCCAGATAATATGAGCGCTATAGTTAGAACTAATGGACTTGGAAGAAGCTCTGAAGAATTAAGTCTTGATCTTGCATACCTGCTAGCCTTATGGGAAGAGATTAATAAAACTATACCTGAGGCACCCTCTCCTGCACTTATATACAGAGATGATAAGTTGATAGTAAGAGTTGTAAAAGATTATTTCAAAGATGATATTGAAGAAATTTTAATTGATGATAAAGATACATATATTGAAGCAAAAGAGTTCATCGAATCTGTAATTCCAGATCATGCTGATAAAGTAAAGTTATATGATGAGGAAATCCCATTATTTAATCGCTATCAAATTGAATCACAAATTGAATTAGCTTTTCAAAGAGAAATATCCTTAACATCCGGTGGATCTATTGTCATAGACCCAACTGAAGCAATGACAGCAGTAGATGTAAACTCTGCAAGATCAACCAAAGGTAAAGACATTGAAGATACAGCTTATAAGACAAATCTTGAAGCTGCAAAAGAAGTAGCAAGACAACTAAGACTTAGAGATGTTGGTGGATTGGTTGTTATAGATTTTATAGACATGCTTGATACAGCTCACCAGGAAAAGGTTGAGTCAGCTTTTAGAAAAGCAGTTTACTCAGATAGAGCTAGAGTCCAAATATCAGGAATATCTAAGTTTGGATTATTAGAAGTATCAAGACAAAGACTTAGACCATCACTTAATGAATCCTATGATATAGAACATGTTTTGGTTAGAGGGCCTAGATCGCTAGGCTTATCAATCTTAAGAATAATAGGAGAGGATTCAGCTAAAGATAATACTGGAGAAATACAGGTTTATGTTCCAGCTGACGTAGCTAGTTATCTGTTAAATGAAAAAAGACAAGACATTATAAACATTGAAAAAACCAATAATATTAGAGTAATGGTTATTGCTGACCCTTATAAATCTCGACCTTACTATAAGGTGGTTAGAATTAAAGCCTCGGATATAAAAAATATTGATTCTTATAAACTAACTCCTAATAGCCCTGAGCCTAGTACAGACTGGAGAGATGATAAAAATCAATCTAAGGCCATGAAGCCATTAGTTGATGGAATTAAACCACCAAAAATGCCCAAGAAGAAAAAAGAAGGCCTCGTAGGCTGGATAAAAAGTATTGCGGGTATAGATAAAGAAGAAAAACCTAAAAAGAAAACAACCAGATCAACTAATCAAAATAGGAACAAAAAACCTAGACAAAATTCTAAGCCAAGAACAAACAACAAAGGAGCAGCTCAAAAAAATACACAAAGGAATCCTAATCAGAGATCAAACCCGAATCAGAAGCCAAGCCCTAATCAAAAAAATACAAGGAATCAAAATACTAAGAATTCGAATGAGTCTTCTGTAAAAAAAGCTAATGTCAAGATTGATAAGCCAGTTGAGCCAAAAAAAGTTGCTGAAAACAATGCCACTCAGAGTAAACCTTCGGAGAAAACTACTAATAAAAATCCTGTAAATACCAAACCAAAGGTTGATAAAAAAATTGCACAAGAGCCTAAAAAACAAGTAAAAAAAGAACCTGCTATTAGAGAGATTGTTAAAGAGCCAAAAGCAAAGGTAAAAATTCCAACTAGAGCTTCGAACGATCCGCGATATAAGAGTTAATTAGTCTTCCAGATAAGGTAGAGTTAGGTGGCGTCTTTGGTAAGTTGTTGATACCAAACCATTTTGCTTCAACTATTTCTATTCCATCTACATTAATTTCACCAGATGCGTATTCACACTCGTAACCAATCATTAACTGGCTTGGAAATGGCCACGATTGGCTTCCAAAATACTTAATATTTTTAACTTTAAGACCAACCTCTTCTTCAACTTCTCTTTCAAGAGTTTGCTCGGCAGTCTCAGAAGTTTCTATAAATCCAGCTAAGACACTAAAGAGTCCTTCTGGAAACATAGCATTTCTAGCCAAAAGAATTTGATTATCTTTCTTAATTAAACAAAGCACACATGGTGATATGGTCGGATAAGTCATAATATTATTACAAGAACAAAATAAAGCTCCTTCTTTTTTATCCTCATTTTTAACAGCTCCACAATATCCACAATGTTTATTGCTTTTTAGCCAATGCAACAATTGGTTAGCTCTACCAACAAGATTTAAATCATCTTCATTAAGCATAGACATCATTTGACGTAAGTCATATTCAACTAGTGATGTATATGCCTGCTCATTCAATTGGAAGTTAGAATAAGTGACATCTACTGCATAGATATTGGATTTACCATTGATAGCAATACCTATTTTTGTGCACTCAACCTCATAGTTTAAGAAGGATTCCTCAAGCATGAAAGTTTTTTGATCTAGGTCATAAATGACTTTGCCATCCTTATACATAATAAAAATATTATTATTATTAGGTTTAAACTCGAAAAATCTTTTAAAATACATATATAACTTATAAATTTATTTAATTACTTATACCTATGATAAATACAATACAAAAAATGTTTTTAGGCAATTCACCAAGTTGGTACAAGTCTACCATTGTAGTGTTTCTAATAATTAATCCAATAGCCTTAATAGTTTTAAATTCACTTAATTACAATGGTGAATTTATTGTTGGTTGGATGTTTCTATTAGAGTTTATTTTTACATTGGCATTAGCTTTAAAGTGCTATCCCCTCCAACCAGGAGGTCTTCTTGCAATTGAAGCCATAGTTTTAGGTCTTACAACCACTGATAACATTCTGCATGAAATTGAAAATAATCTTGAAGTTATACTTTTACTAGTATTTATGGTTGCCGGAATATTCTTTATGAAGAATTTAATGTTAACAATTTTTACTAAACTTCTTCTTAAGATAGAATCTAAAACCTTACTTTCACTTCTTTTCTGTATTTCAGCAGCGGTATTATCAGCATTCTTAGATGCGCTTACTGTTACAGCTGTTTTGATTGGAGTAACTATAGGATTTTATAGAGTATTTCATACAGTATCTTCAGGAAAAGTTTTCAGTGATCATGGGCATGATTATCTTGATAACTCATTACTTGATGGTGCTGGTCATGAAGATATGGAAAAATTCAAAGGGTTTCTAAGAGACTTGGTCATGCATGGTGCAATTGGAACAGCTCTTGGTGGTGTTTGTACAATTGTTGGGGAACCACAAAACTTATTAATAGCTAAAATTGCTGGTTGGGAGTTTATAGAATTCTTTATGAGAATGGCGCCTATTACAATGCCTGTATTTGTAGCAGGTTTAATAACATGTGTTTTTGTTGAAAGATTTTCAATAGCAGGTTTTGGTAATCAATTGCCAGAAAATATTAGAAAAATCTTTAATGATTTTGATGAGTATGAAAAACAAAATACAACTGCAACACATAAAGCTGAGCTATTAGTAGAGGGATTAGTTGCTATCTTCCTAGTTGTAGCACTTGCACTTCATGTGGCTGCTGTTGGTCTGATTGGTTTAGCAGTCATCATTCTTTTAACATCTTTTAAAGGTATTACTCAAGAGCATGATTTAGGAGAAGCATTCCATGAAGCTCTTCCATTTACAGCTTTGTTAGCAGTCTTTTTTGCAATTGTTAGTGTTATCCATGATCAACATCTATTTTCTCCTGTAATTAACTTTGTTCTAGCACAAAGCGCTGATACCCAACCTCCTCTATTTTTTGTAGCAAATGGAGTGTTGTCTGCTATTAGTGATAATGTTTTTGTGGCAACAATATATATTAATGAAGTTAAGGCCGCACTTGATAACGGGTTAATTACAAGACAGGAGTTTGACAATTTAGCTGTTGCAATCAATACAGGTACAAATATACCAAGTGTTGCAACCCCAAATGGACAAGCTGCATTTTTATTTCTACTTACATCGTCATTAGCACCTTTAATTAACTTATCCTACCTAAGAATGGTAATGATGGCCTTGCCTTATACTATAGTTCTCTCAATAGTTGGTTTTATATCAATAGTATTTCTGCTTTAGATATGTCTTTTGCCAAAGAGCACAAGGTTTGTATTGCCCCAATGATGCAGTACACAGATATGCATGATAGGTATCTCTTGAGGTTGATTTCAAAAAAAGTTTATTTATATACCGAGATGGTCACCACAGGAGCCATTCTATTTGGGAAATGCTTTCATCAATTAGAATATAACCCTCAAGAACACCCTGTAGCTGTTCAGCTAGGAGGCTCTGATATTAAAGACTTAGTTGAATGCGCAAAAATATCTGAAGACTATGGTTATGATGAGATTAATTTAAATGTTGGTTGTCCTTCAGATAGAGTTCAAAAAGGTAGATTTGGAGCATGTCTGATGCTTGAGCCTAATCATGTAGCTGATTGTTTGAGCTCGATGCAAGATAATGTATCTATTCCAGTATCAATTAAATGTAGGTTAGGCGTAGATGATCATGTTGACTATGAGTTCTTATATAATTTTGTAAACATAATACGAGAATCAGGTATTAATAATTTTGTTATACATGCAAGAAATGGAATTTTAAAAGGCTTAAGTCCAAGACAAAATAGGCATATACCTCCATTAAAATATGACTATGTGTATAACTTAAAAAAAGATTTCCCGAACCTTAATATTATTATTAATGGTGGGATTAAATCAATTGACGAAACAAAGCAACATCTTGAGCATGTTGATGGGGTTATGATTGGAAGAGCTGCTTATGAGAACCCTTTTTTAATTAAAGATATAGATTCTGAGATATATGGTCTTGAATATATCAAAAAATCAAAAAAAATTATCTTAAATCAATATTTAGATTACGTTGAAGAAAAAATTACAGAAGGTCATGAAATCTCGAGAATGATGAAGCATTTATTTGGGTTATCAAGGGGTGATAAATTTGCAAAAACATTTCGTTTAAAAATTTTGGAGATTATTAGACTGGGTGAGATAAAGTCTCAACGAAAAGATTTAGAAGATCTTTTATTCTATTAAAAAATCATCCATATCATCTACAAATTCATCAACAACATTTTCGCCATCACTAACTTCATAAATCATATACTGGACATAAGAATCTTTTACAAAATCATACCTATCTCCATATATTAATGATTCAATCTCCAGCAATCTTTCTCTTGTTTCAAGCGCATCAACAGCTTTAAGTGCAATATTTACATCACTCTCTGTCATATGGAATGTCACTGATAAAAGCGATGATACAGGCCTGCTAAAGATATCCCTGACACTAGATGGGCCTAAAAGTGGCAACATTATGTATGGTCCAGAAGGAACCCCCCATAATGCAAGAGTTTGACTAAAATCTTCTTCATGTCTTTTGAGTCCCAAGGGAGTTGCAACATCTAGAACACCACCAAGACCAATAGTAGAATTTAAAACAAATCTTGTAAGATCATTGACTGCATATCCAATTTTTCCTTGTAATAGCTGGTTTACAGTAGTATCTACCTCTTCAAGGTTATCAAAAAAATTCGTGACGCCTTTTTTTAATAGTCTGGGGGATTTTGAATAAGTTTCGGCAATGGGTTTAAGAAAATTTGCATCCAAAGATTCATTAAATTCAAATGACAATCTATTTAAATCTTCAAAGGGATCATTTATATCTTCAGCAATTAGAAATGAAGAACAAACAAAAATTGTGAAAACAAATGACCTCATAACTTTATTATACAAGGGTTTGAATTGCGCTTGATATATCTGAAACCAAGTTTGAGGACTTATTTAAATTTAAATTATATATATCTTCGTTATACAATATTTTACCTATACAGGGCTGATCTTTTGATAGTAAAGATTCATAGTCAGCTTCAAATAGCTGATTTGAGGTATTATTTTCAATAAACCCTATTAGATTTATATTTAATTTGTTAAAAAAAGATATTGATTTTAAAGTATCGTGAATTGCTAATTTATTTGGAGTTGTTACCAAAAGACTGTGATCAGGTTTTACTTCAGACGCAACTGTTAAGTATGCATCACCCGTCCCTGGAGGCATATCAATAAACAAATAATCTAATTCACCCCAAATTGTTAAGCTCATTAATTGCTTAATAGCCCCACTTAACATTGGGCCTCTCCATATAGCAGCCCTATCATCATCTAAAATAAAACCCATAGAATTTAATTTAACGCCCATAGACTCGATAGGCTCCATTAATGTTTTATCTTTACCCTTAATATAGTTAGGTTTTTTATTTTCTACGTTAAATAGAATGTGTTGGTTTGGTCCATATATATCTGCATCTAAAATGCCTACTTTAAAATTTTTTGCAAAATTCATTGCAAGCAATGCGGTGATAGTACTTTTCCCTACCCCGCCCTTGGCAGAGGCTACAGATATTATTTTTTTAATACTCATATAAAATGTATTTTCACATATAATACAGTTGTTATGGACGTTGCTAATACAAAAAAAAGAAAAATACTTGTTACTCAAGCACTTCCTTATGCTAATTCGTCCCTGCATCTAGGTCATATTTTAGAAGCGGTACAGACTGATATATGGGTGAGATTTAATAACTTGATTGGTAACGAGTGCTTATTCTTTTGTGCTGATGACACTCATGGAACTCCAGTAATGCTTAAAGCAAAAGAATTGGGCGTTGAACCAGAGCAACTTATCAAGGATGTGAAATTAGATCATATAGAAACATATAAATTATATGACATCGATTTTACAAATTTTCACACCACTCATTCGGATGAAAATAAAAAGTACTCAGAATTTATTTATAACGAAGCAAAAAATAAAGATCTAATAACAAGAAAAACTATTAAACAGCTATTTGATGAACAAGAATCTATGTTTTTATCAGATCGGTTCGTAAAAGGCGCATGTCCAAAGTGCAACGAAGAGAACCAGTATGGAGATGGTTGCAGTAAATGTGGGGCAACATACGACGTAAGTGAAATTAAAAACCCGATATCTGCTCTTTCTGGTACTACGCCAATTCATAAGGATAGTGAGCATATATTTTTTAATTTACCTAAACAAATCAACGTTTTAAAAGACTTTCTTCAAAAGAGTGATCTTCAAAAACCTATTGTTAATAAATTAAGTGAATGGGTAAACGATGATCTTCAGCAATGGGACATATCAAGAGATGCCCCCTACTTTGGTTTTAGTATTCCTGGAGAGATTGATAAATATTTTTATGTTTGGCTTGACGCTCCTATTGGCTATTTAGCAGCCATTGAAAACTGGGCAGCCTCAAATGATAAAAAAATGGAAGAATTATGGTCTAAAGATTCTAACTATGAGATCTATCATTTCATTGGAAAAGATATTGCATATTTTCATGGTTTATTTTGGCCTGCATTGTTAGATTCAGCTAACTTAAAATTGCCAGATGGAATATATGTACATGGTTTTTTAACTATAAATGGCGAAAAAATGTCAAAATCAAAGGGTACTGGCATCTTAGCAAGAGAATTTGCAGAGGTATGTGATCCTGAAACATTGCGCTATTATTTTGCAGCAAAACTCAATGATAAAGTTGAAGATATTGACTTGAACCTTGAAGATTATGTAACAAGAATTAATTCTGACTTAGTTGGTAAATACTGTAATATTGCCAGCCGTTGCTCATCATTTATCAAAAAAAATGACAATAAATTATCAGATAATATTAATAATGAATTAATTGAAAGCATTAAATCAAAAAAACCTTTAGTAACTAGTCATTATAATTCAAGAAATTACTCCAAGGCTGTTAGGCTAATCATGGAAATGGCAGATGATATAAATAAATATATTAATGACAGCACTCCGTGGAAAAAAGAACTAAATGAAGCGATAGATATATCATCTTCAGCTTTATATGCATTCAGATTAGTTAGCATCTATTTACAACCAATAATTCCTAATATTACAAAAAATGCGTTTGAATTTCTTAACAGTACTGAAAATAGTTTTGAAGATTTAGATAAAATGCTTAAAAAGCCAATAAATAACTATGTGCCATTGTTAAACAGGCTAGAACCAATTAATTTAAAGAAGGATGAGCCTATGAATGATAATAATTTTATTGATATAAAACAATTTGCTGATGTTGACCTTAGGGTTGCGCAAATTGTAGAAGCGTCACTTGTTGAAGGTGCTGATAAATTACTTAAGTTAAATCTTAATGTTGGTGAATTAGGTGATAGACAGGTTTTTGCTGGTATTAAAAAAGCTTACAATCCAGAAGATTTAACAGACAAGTTAGTCATATTAGTCAGCAATCTTGAACCAAGGCAAATGAAATTTGGATTATCTGAGGGTATGGTTCTAGCCTCAAGTGATGATGAAGGTATATATCTAATATCACCAGATAGTGGAGCAAAGCCAGGTTTGAGAGTTAAGTAATGATTAAAGAAACAGATATTATCGTTATTGGTGCAGGGCCGGTTGGTTTATTCACTGTATTTGAAGCTGGTTTATTGGGTCTTAATTGTGTTCTTATAGACAACCTTGATAAACCTGGTGGGCAATGTGCTGAGCTTTATCCAGAAAAACCTATATACGACATACCAGGAGTAGCTTTTCAGACTGCGCAAGAGCATGTTGATGCACTTCTTATGCAGATTAAACCTTTTGATTATGACTTATATTTAAATCAAAGAGTTGAAACTATAGAAGAGACAAACCAAGCAGATGATATGTTCTGGAAAGTAACTACAAACGAAAATAATTCATTTATTTCAAAAAATATATTTATAGCAGCTGGTGCTGGCTCATTTGAAGCACGCAGACCGCCAAATATAGAAGATCCTGATAAGTTTCTTAATCATGGAGTTAATTATGCAGTTAGATCAAAAGAAAAATATAAGGACAAAGACATATTTATTTTTGGTGGCGGTGACTCAGCATTAGATTGGTCTGTAGAACTAGCAAAAGAATCAAAAAGTCTTTCATTGGTTCATCGAAGAGATGCTTTTAGAGGGGCTCCTCATACTGAAGAACTAATGAGAGACCTTGTAAAAGATAAAAAAATTAATCTCTTAACTCCATATGTGATAGAAGATATTCATGGTGAAGAAAAAGTTAGTGAAGTTTCTTTAAAAAACTTTGATACAAAAGAAATTATCACTCATAAAGCAGATGAATTAATATTTTTGTTTGGATTAAATAAAAAGCTTGGCCCTATTCTTGATTGGGAATTAGAACTTAACAATAAAAAAATTAATGTTAATACTGAAAATTTTGAAACCTCAAGGGAAGGAATTTTTGCTGTAGGAGATATAAATGACTATCCTGGAAAGCTTGATTTAATTCTATCTGGTTTTCATGAAACAACTTTGGCTGTTCAAAAAGCATATAAGAGGATTTATCCTGGTGAAAGAGTTCCTTTTGGTTACACAACATCTAACTCAAAACTCCAAGAAAAACTTGGCGTATTAAAAAAATAAATTGGAACTAATTGATTTAATACATAAAGAGTTACCACAGATACAGTGTGGAAGATGTGACACGCCTGGGTGCAAGCAATATGCTGAAGCCATAGTTAATGGCTCTCCTCATGATAGATGTGTTCCAGGGGGGTTTAAAACTTTAAAAAAATTAAATGCCATTACTAATACAAATTATATTTCTGTAAATTCTGAATATGGTCCAACAATTAAAAGTCAAAAAGTTAAAATTATTGAAGAAGAATGTATCGGATGTAAGAAATGCATATCAGCCTGCCCGGTTGATGCTATCACTGGTGGAACTAATATGATGCATTCAATAATTGATGATTTATGCACAGGATGTGAGCTCTGTATTGAACCATGTCCCGTTGATTGTATTGAAATAATTCCTCTTTCTGATCAAGATGCAGCCAAGCCAAGAGAAGTTTCACAGTTTTTTTATGACTCAAAGGAAAATTTAACAATTAATAAAAAAAGAAATAAGCTGATTAACTTTAGCAATAAAAATATGGAGATTAGCGATACTCTAAACCTTCAACTCAAGAACAGAAATATAGATAAATCTAAAATGATTGATGAGATGCAAAATAAAATTATAAAATCTGATTTATCTAAATTACATCGCTTTGATGAAAATGAAATTAATACATTTCTTCAGGATGATAATTAATGCTAAAAAATAGATTTAGAAAATACTTACCTGTTGTAGTGGATCTAGAAACAGGTGGTTTTGATTCAAAAGAAAATGCAATTCTTGAAATTGCTATAACTCTTATAGAAGAGTCTGAAAATACTCTGTTAGTTGGTGAAACTCACCGATTCCATATTGAACCCTATGAGGGGCTTGTTGTAGAAGATGAGTCATTAGAATTTACAAAAATTAATCTAAATCATCCACTAAGGAATGCTGTCCCTGAAAGCCATGCATTACAAGAGCTATTTACTATTATCAATAAAGCTAAAGCTAAATATGAGTGTTCAAGAGCAATACTTGTTGGCCATAATGCACATTTTGACTTAGCATTTTTAAACGAAGCTATAGCAAGAAATAATATCAAAAGATCGCCTTTTCACCCTTTTTCGGTATTAGATACAGTAAGCCTTGGTGTTTTAGCAACAAACCAAACGGTACTTGCTAGAATTTGTGATTCTCTCTCTATTGATTATGATTCCAAAGAGGCTCATTCAGCTGCCTATGACTCTGATGTTACCGCCAAGGTATTTTGTAGAGTTTTAAATGACTATTCTAGCTAAGAGAACTTTCAATAAACTTTTTTAAGTCTCCAGACTCATGCATTTGAGTAACAATATCAGCACCCCCTATCAGCTCGCCTTTCACAAACACTTGCGGAAAAGTTGGCCAATCAGACACAGAAGGCAATGTGGCTCTAGCATCATTATTTTCTAAAATATCTACATAGGAGAACTGTGCCTCGCATTCTATCAATGCTTGAACTGTTTTAGCCGAAAAGCCACATTTTGGTTCATAAGGCGTCCCTTTCATATAGATTAAAAGGTCATTGTCTTTAATTTGCTCTCTTAATTTTTCTTCAATGCTCATACTTGTTCCTTAATTGTATTTATATAACTCTTTATAGTGTCTTCAAAGCCATTTTTCAAGGCATCAACTATAACTGCATGCCCAATAGAGACTTCATTAACCCCACCAATTTTAATAAGCTCTGGTAAATTCATTAGATTTAAATCATGGCCAGCATTAACGAATAGGTCTGTAGAATTTGCTTTTGAAATTAATTCTGAAAGTGAGGAAATAATTGAAAGATCTCCAGTTTCTATACATTTAGAGAATTGACCAGTATGAATTTCTATTCCATCAACACCCATATCTTGTGCATAGTCAATAATATCAATATTGGCTTTATTACCCTTGAGCTGATCTACAAATAAAGAGATTTGTGAATGGCTAGATAAACTTTTGAGCAACTTTACTGACTCTCTTAATTTCTGGTCGTGATCTCCAGACTCCCAACCATGATCTGATGTGATTTGATCAGGCATGTCAGGCACAAGTGTTATTTGCTCTGGCTGACATACTTCTACAAGATTATTAAAACCCATGAACTTTTTAAATCCCTCTGAAAATGGATTGCCTTCTAAATTAAAATCAATATTTCTAGATTTAGCTAAGCTTGCTAATGAAATAACATCGTCACTTGTTGCATGCCTGTGATCTGGTCGTGGATGAAGTGTAAGACCATCCACACCAAGATTAATAGCTAAGATTGCAAACTCTTCAAGAGAAGGATTATTTTCACCTCTTGCATTTCTTAAAAGAGCTATCTTGTTTAGATTAAGACTAAATTTCATTTGATTCTTTTACTTTTAATAAGACCAAACCGCCAAGAATAAAAAGAACTGCTATAGGAAGTAGTGAAATTCTTATATCACCATAAAGAGCCAATAAGCCACCAACCATTAATGGTCCAAATATAGCACCTGCTCTTCCCAACACATTATAGATTCCAAAAAATTCTCCTGCTTTCTCAGGCGGAATAATCTTTCCATATAAACTTCTAGAGCTTCCCTGAATTCCACCCTGAACACCTCCAACGAGAATTGCTAAAATATAAAATTCAAAAGCAGATGAAAGAGTGGTTGAAAAAAATATAATAAATATATAAAAAATAATAGTAATAAATAAAACTGGCTTGTCACCATATTTATCAGCTATAAAACCCCATAAAATTGTTGCTGGAAATGCTACAAATTGCACTAAAATTAGTGCAGGAATAACATCATTAGCCTTTAAGCCAACATTAAGAGCAAAATCTGCTGCTAAATAAATAACAGTATGCGCACCATCAATAAAAAGAAAGAAGGCTATTAGAAATAAAGAAACATTTCTATATTGAGAAATAGATCTTAATGTAGTCAGAATATTTTTGAAAGACTCCTTTATTAAAAATATTTTTTTGTGATGGAGAATATCTTCTTTATAGTTTTTTCTAATAGGAAGCATAAAGGCAAACCACCAGATAGAGACCATAATAAATGATATTTTAACTGCATCCACAGAGGACTGAAGACCTATTTTATCCCAGTATAGAAACATTAATGCATTAATAAGAAATAAAGTCCCACCGCCAAGATAACCCCATGCATATCCTTGATTCGATATTTGTGAAAGCTTATTTGCTGGTGCTATTTTAGTTAAAATCTTATCGTATGGTATTTGACCTACGGCAAAACAATAGTTTGCAATACAAAAGAAAACTAAGGCATACAACCATGAACCTAATGGAAGAATGGATAGTAAGCCTACAAATAAAGCACCAATAGTTGTAAATAAAACAAGTGTTTTTTTAGTAGCGTTGTTTATATCAGTGATAGCACCAATCAAAGGTGCAGTAAGTAAAACAATTGAATTACAAATTGCTAAAGCTAAAGTTTTGTATACAGTTGCGTCATCCACATCAATACCACTAGCCCAATATTGATTATAAAAAACGGGAAAAAAACCAGCAACCACAGTAGTTGCAAAAGCAGAATTTCCAGCATCGTATGCTATCCATGACTTTACTTTTTTATTGAAAACTGTAGATGTTGAATTATTCAAAATTTATAAATATAAGTATTTTATTGATATTCTATATTAATTTTTACCTTGCTAATCATTATATTTTTGTTATATTTTTTAAAGGGGGACTTTTAAAATGGACGATATAACAACAATTAAATTTGTTTCATTCTTTGTGGTAGGGATTGGTTTTGTAGTATTTCTACTGGGCCTAGCCGCTTATATTTATTATTAAGCCGGCAACCAGCTTAAAGATTTACCAGATAGTAAATGTAGGTGAAGGTGAAATACAGTTTGGCCTGCATTTGCTCCGTTATTAATAATAATATTAAATGTATTATCTAACTTTAGTATTTTTGAAACCTTTACAGCAACTAACATAAGATGACCTAATATTTCCTTGTCTTCCTCATCTGCACTTGAGAGCATTGGTATAGTTTTTTTTGGAATAATTAGTAAGTGAATTGGAGCCTGCGGGTTGATATCTTTTATAACAATAGATTTTTCATCTTCATAAATGATATCAGCAGGAATATCTTTATTGATGATTTTATCGAATAGAGTTTCAGTCATAAAATTAAAAAACTCTAAAGACCCTATAACCAATATAGAAAATTGCAAACGTCATTAGTATAGCCAATGTAATAATAAGCAAGTCTCTAAGAGTTTGCAGAAACTTACCCTGCTGTTTAGCTTTCACTAACTGCACAAGCAAATAAATTAAAGCTATAGTGCTAATTGTTAATATAAATATACTCAACATTTGAATTATCCAAAAAAGGAGCCAACTCCAGTTACTAAAAATCCTAAAGCTAATCCCCACAACAGACAAGCAATGAGATCTGCAATATAAAATCTTACAACCTTTAAGTCAGAAATACCAAGTAAAAAAGGAACTATTGGTCTTACCGCAGGTATAAATCTTCCAAGCAGAACTGTGAAAGAACCAGTTTTATCTAGAAATTTTTGAGCTCTTGTTATTGTTTTCTGTCTTTTCACCATGACTTTTGTGGTTAGGATTTGTGGGCCTATGGTTTTGCCAAATAAGAAACTCGTCATGTCACCTAAATGGGCACCCAATACTGCTAATGGGACAATATAGTAGATAGATAAGAGTTCTGTGTTGTATATGAATATGCAAATTGAAAACAAAATTGCACTGGATGTAACAATTCCTGATAAAACAAAGGATTCAATAAAAGCAAAGAAAAGAATAACCATCCAGGCATATTCAGCATTTGTATTTAAATATAATTCAATTTTTTCAAACATAATATTAGATAGAAGTTAATAAGGATATTTTACTTTAATTATTAGTTTCGCATATAGTATGTTCAAGATGAACAACCGTTTTATAAAATGATAGAAAAATTTAATATTCATATTTCTGACGACGAAATAAAAAAATTACATCAAAAAATAACCCTTACAAGGTGGCCCGATGAGATAAATGATGAATACTGGTCATATGGAACAGGAATGAGTTTTTTAAAAGACTTATCATATGAATGGTTGAACTCCTTTGACTGGAGGGCTCATGAAGATGAGATAAATAAAATTGGTAGTTACAAATTTAAATCCAATTCTGGACTTAAAATTCATTTTCTACATTCTAAATCAGATAAAGAAGGAGCAGTTCCCCTTATTATGACTCATGGGTGGCCAGGCAGCATTCAAGAATTTTTAAAAATTATTCCTATAATCCATAGAAAATCAAAAATACCAATAGATATAATATGCCCTTCTATGCCAGGTTTCGGATTTTCTGACAAGCCAACTGAAAAAGGGATGAATTCCGAGAAAATTGCAAAAATTCAACATGAGTTAATGTGTGCTCTTAATTATGATAAGTATATTGTTCAAGGCGGTGACTGGGGTGCAACTGTGAGTAAGTGGATGGCAGAGCTGTATCCTAATAATTGTATTGGTATTCATTTAAACCTTGTAATTGCATTCCCTCCTGATAATCAAGATCCTATGCAAGGCGTTACCGAAAATGAATTAAAGTTACTAGAAAATTTTAATAAATATAAAACACAAGGATACGGTTACTATGAAATACAACGAACAAAACCACAAACTATAGGCTATAGTCTAAATGACTCACCTGTTGGTCTAGCGGCATGGATTGCAGAAAAATATTATGGCTGGTTTGATGAAAAGACTAATAAATTAGTTGTTACGAATGATGAAGTATTAAGTATTATTTCATTGTATTGGTTTACAGAATCAGCGCCTTCATCAGCGCGGTTATATAAGGAAAATGGGGAGTTTGGCTTTTCATTTAATAAAGTCTCTCAACCAATGGCTGGTGCTATTTTTAAAAAAGATATTATGATACCTCCAAAAATCTGGGCTGAAAAAATCTATAATGTAGTGCAGTGGAATGAGTATGATGGTGGTCATTTTGCTGCCATGGAAAAGCCTGAAGTCTTGGCTGAAGACATAGTAAATTTTATATCAAAGTTAATAAAATAAGGTTCCATAGGAGCCTTAAGAGAAAGTAAAACGTTGAATCTAGAACTTTAGTTCAAACCCTACACTAATCATTTTTTTATTTTTTAAACTATCTGATTGAGATCTTTTTGAGTAGCTTGTAAATAATTTCAATATTGAATTATATTGGTATGAGTATCCAATAGCATTCTGCTTTCCACCAATAAGCTTGATATCAGACTCGGATGTTTGAAACATTAAAGAAGATTTTGATGATAATTTATGTTTTAAGCTAGCAACATAACCTGATTCTTTGTTAGATGTTTCAACATTTATAGATTCTTGATATAAAAAGCCAAAAGTGCTGTTATTTATTGGTTTTAAAATAGCGAATCTTTTACTTTCATAACCCTTAAGACCTGAATCTATTCCAAATGATGATTTGAAATTGTTTGCGTTATAGTCAAATGAATAGGACTGATAACTTTTACTAGATGTTTTGATATTATTAAGAGTAACCTTCAATCCTTCTATTATTTCTGGAGATATATAGCCAACTAAATCTTGGGATCTGTTTTCACCTACAAAAAGGTTTTTTATATCTGATTTAGTGTCATTAAATAAATCAACTTTTAATTGTGATTTCTTAAAAGCAGTATCATGAGTTCCAGCAAAAAGTTTTCCAAAATCACCTGAAATACCTATAAATGTATTACGTTGTTTAAGTACTTTATTTTTATCTGCTTTTCCGTCTGTGACATCTATTTCATTTTCAATTTGAATTAGAAAATTTACTTTACTTGATAACTTAAACTTTGCCTTATATCCTAGCCTTGATGCATTGCTATTAGTTTCAGAAGAAGGTTTAGAGTCTACTTCTGTAGAAAGACGATCTAAATTTATTTTTCCATAAATCTCAGCATCAGCAGCAGTTAGGTTAATAGTACTCATACAAAGTAATAAAAAAAATATAGAAAAATTATTATTTGATTGAGTAGTTCTTTTTTGAGTTTTGTAAATATTTTGTTTCATGTTTATTTATGTTTAATGTTGTTCTTTATATCAATTATCATTAATAATTAAATTATATACATAGAATAACTTCAACATATAATAAGTTATGTATAGAAGTGTGATTCTTAAAAATATTTACTCTATGTATTTTACTTTTCTAAACATTTGTCCATAATCTAATAATGGAAATAATTGCCAAGCAAGAAAGAAGTAAAAAAAGAGTTGAACTTATTCTTCAAACTGCCGAATCAATTCTTCTTAGAGATGGGCTTGATGCCATAACAATTGCAAATATTGCAAAATATTCAGGTCTAAAGAGAACATCTACTTACAAATTTTTTCCTACAACTGACTCTTTAAAAGCAATGATGATTAAGGGTTATTTTAAAGATTGTGAAAATGTATTTAGAGAGGAAATAACACCACTTGAAACTAATCAAGTTTCTGTAATTGTTTTAAAGACGGTTGAGGTAATGTATGAATATTTTAGATCATCCAAACCTGCTCAATTAATTATTTTAAAAAATACAGTAAGTCCTCCAATGTCCTCTGAATCTATGCATGGTTTAGCAAGTTCTATTGAATACTTTATTGATAAAAATATTGAGCTTCCTGACATGTACAATAAAAGTGGTGTCTATAGAGTACTTACTCAACTTATCCTATCTGTATTTGCATTAAATGCAAAAGAAAACGGAGAGTTAAATGAGGTTGGAAGGATCGAGGCCCACAGAGCGGGCCTTTCCTATTTACTTAATTGGATTAATCAAAGCTCTTGAATTTAAGCTATTAATTAAACCCCTACTGTCATTAAGGTTTCAATAAATCTTAATAAAACATAAAACAATACTGTTAATGTAGCGCCAGCAGGTATTGTTACTACCCAAGAAAGGATGATTCTACCTATAGAGCTCAGATCTAGATGAGAAACACCTTTAGCAAGACCTACCCCAATAACAGCTCCTACAAGCGTATGTGTTGTTGATATAGGAAATCCTATGTAAGTCGCAGCTACAACAGTAGATGCGGCTGCCATCTCAGCTGAAAATCCTAGACTAGGAGTTAGTGTAGTAATTTTACTACCAACAGTTTTGATAACTCTACCTCCCAGCATAGCCAAACCAAAAACTATACCCACTCCACCAATCAATAAAACCCAGGGACTAACTGCTGATTTTGCTCCAATTGCTCCTTCTGAGGCAACGCTAATTATTGCAGACATTGGACCGATAGCATTTGCTACATCATTTGAGCCATGAGCAAAAGCCATAGCTGATGCAGTAACTATCATAAGAACAGCAAAAGCTGATTCAACACCATTCTTTTTAATTTTTTCTTTGTTTATATTTAAAAGAATATATGTAATTACTGTGACAACTAATCCAAATGCTATTGTAACTAAAACAACCTCATTATCAGTGAGAGGCAAGCCTACATGTTTCAAACCTTTTCTAGCAGTAACTAAACCTATAATTACGGCTACAAAGAAACTGTAAAGAGGTATTAAAGATACAGCCGCTTGTGCTGGATCTCTTCTATCTAGGATAAATTTCTTAGCACTTAAAAATATAAAAAATGCCATTGTTCCTGAAATTGCAGGCGAGACAACCCAGCTAGCAGCAATGGTTCCAACTTTATCCCAAGAAACGGCTTGAAAGCCCATTGATATTATTACAAACCCAACTATAGAACCAACAATAGAATGCGTTGTAGATACTGGCCAGCCCTTAGAGCTTGCTATTAGAAGCCATGTACCTGCAGCTAATAATGCAGATAGCATCCCAATAATAAATATATTTTCTTTTCCTATGTAGAGATCTGGATCGACTATTCCTTTTCTAATAGTTGATGTAACTTCACCTCCAGCTAAATATGCGCCTAAAAATTCAAAGATCGCAGCAATAAATATAGCCTGCTTAAATGTTATGGCCTTGCTTCCTACAGATGTTCCCATAGCATTAGCAACATCATTTGCACCAATTCCGAATGCCATGAAAAACCCAGCAAAAGCCGCTATAATAAGAATAAGTGTAGGATCTAAGAATAAATTTTCCATTGTTTTACCTGTTATATAAATTTAACATGTGAATTAGAACTTCTGGTTGTTACATTCATGTGAATTTACAATTACTTTTTAGTGAAATAAACAATACAAATATAAATGAATCTTATATCTTTAGATCAATCGGAATACAAAAGACTTCATGCTAAAGCATATGCATTGGAAAAAAGAAGACTTCAAATTGAATTATTAAAGCTTCAAGAAGATGTTATTAAAAATAATAGGAAGTTATGCATTGTATTTGAAGGCAGAGACACTGCAGGAAAAAGTTCTGCAATAAAATTCTTCTCTGAATACTTGAGGCCTAATAATTTTAACTACGTTCAATTAGGAATTCCATCTAAATGGGAGTCATCTCATTGGTTTCAAAGATGGGGGAAAGTTATACCCCAAAATGGTGAGATCTCATTCTTAGACAGATCATGGTATACGCGAGCAATAACAGAGCCAATTATGGGATATTGTTCTGAAAATCAATATAGAACATTTATGAGTAGAGTTAATAAATGGGAAGAGGATCATATTTTAAATAATGTAGAAATAACTAAATTTTATTTTTCACTATCAAGAGATCAGCAAGAAAGAAGGATGAACGCAAGAAAAAACTCTCAACTTAAATACTGGAAATTATCTAAAAACGACGAAAAAATCATAACTAAATGGGATGCTTTTACTTTCTATAAGGAACAAATGTTTTCAAGAACTGCTACTGAGCTATCGCCATGGGTAATGATTAATTCAAATAATAAGATGATAGGTAGATTAACAGCCTTAAGGTACCTTCTGAATAAGATGGATTATGAAAATAAAAAAATACTAAAGCCAGTGAAATGGTCAAAAGCTATATCTAACTACTCAGCAAGTATTGAGGGGGTTCATTTTGACAATCTTACTTATGAGCAATTTATGATAATTACCAAATATAGTGATGATACAGAATGAAAATAGCATCTATTGATATTGGTACAAATGCTATTAAATCAAAAGTGTTTAATACCAGTCCCACAACTATTGATTTTATTGAAGGCATAAGATCACCAATAAGACTTGGCGCAGAGGTTTTTAGTACAGGCATACTGTCAGATAATAAATTAGATGAGCTCATTAAAACATTAATAAAGTATCAGACTAATTTTTTAAATAATAATATTAAAATGTATGAGATCGTTGCAACTAGTGCATTTCGTGATACATCAAATTCAGAAAATGCTAGGAGGTATGTTGAGAATAACATTAACCATCCTATAAGAATTATTTCAGGGTTAGAAGAGGCTAAATTAATACGGTTTCATCCAAAAGCTCAAGAAGGTAAAAATAAGATTTACGTTGATGTTGGTGGTGGCAGTACTGAAATTTATATATATAAAAATGGAGACCATATTATTCAATCTTTTCAGTTGGGTGCGGTAAGATCTATGCTCGGTAAAGACGATAAAAATGAATGGTTGCGCCTTTCTGAGTGGCTTAATAAACAAAGTGACATAGATACACTCATCGGACTAGGTGGAAGTATAAAATCGTTTTTAAATATCTATAAATGCAAACAAATAACTTCGAATTTGTTTATTAAAAAATCTAAAGAATTAACTACCTTAAATCAAGAAGAAAAAATATTTCAATTTAAACTTCAGCCAGATAGAGCAGATGTTATAGATTATGCTTTAAAAATTTATCTCATGATAATAAATAATCTTGAGATTAGGGATATTGAATCAACAAAGTGGGGAGTTTCAGATTCAATTGCTGTAAAAACATTCCACGAACTTTATTCAAAAAAAATATCAATCTATAAAGATTAAATAAACGAAAGTTTAATAGTTACGCCCTCATCAACTCTATTTGATTCTATCGTTAAAATACTCATTGAGGATGAATTGACTATTTCCTCGGCTAGCAGAATAGCCATACCAAGATCAATTGAGTTAAAAGATATGACTAGCATATCTGAGTCCTCAAGAGATACATTTGAAATACCCTTATAGATCTCATTTGAAAGGATAATCTTATTCACCAAGGCAAGATTTATATTAGCTTGTTTGGTGGCCTGAGTTAGCGGGTATGACTTTTTAAATACATATTCATAGTCGCCCCTTTCTTTATCTAAATTTTTTACTGATATGTTGTAAGTGTTATAAGTTGAAGATAACAAGATGCCAACCCCAAATAATAGTAATAAAAGAAAAGAAGCTATAAGTAAATAAATTTCACGAGATTTTAAGCTTTTTAATAGTTTATTCATTTAGCAGGCTCAATGTTATTGTTCCAGAAACAATGTTGTTTGGTGATAGAACCTCTTCGTTAAGAATACCTACACCAAATTGTTGTGAAAGGTTTTTTGTCAGATTGTATTGCATTAAAGGCATTCCACTAATATCTATTACAACAGTTGAGTCATTAAAATTGACATAAATTCGATCTAAGTACTCATCGCCAACTTGATCAAGAAAACCTAAAGATGGAAGTTCAACATTATTTACTTTATCTAAAGGAATTTGATTCATGATTGAATCTATTTGGGATCTCGGCCTAACTACTTTTTTGATATCTTGATTTATGGCAGTAAAAATATCAAATGTCGCTTTTTTATAAACCAATGCATTATTATTATTATTTTTAATAAGCATTGATGGTAAAAAAAAGAAAGAAGACAGTCCTATTAGAATTATAAATAATTGGGCAATAGTAAAATTAAATTTTCTTTTTACTGATTGATATGACAAATAAAACTCATAAAAGTTAGGAAATCTTTTAAAGTCTTGGTTGAAAAAGCCCTCAAGACCAGAAGTAACAAAACTTGAATGAGGATATTTTGCTTTTAAAAATTTATGTTTACTATAAATTACAGGGTCATAGCAATCCTTGAATTCAGAAATTATCTGACAGTATTGTTCCAGATTATCTCTTGATACGCTTGTACCAGTTCCATCTGAGTTAGAAAAAATAAATTTATTATTTAGTTCAAATATTACATCTTCGTCATTCTCATGCCTAAAAAAAGAATACTCTGGCATTAATATAATATTAATGTCTAGCTGAGTTAGTGATTTGTTTAAATCTTCTAATATCACCTTGTTAATAATAAAAGCATTCTTCTCGTGAAAAAGAAACTCATTATATGAAATTTGATCTACGATTTTATTATCAATATCTGATATAAAATTAGCTAAATTAATATCTTCAGATAAGCCTGTATTTTTTAAGTTTTGATATGAAGTTATCAATATTGAAGGTATTAAAACTACCAATAAAGAACTATTATCTAGGTTTTTTAAGTCATCTATATCTAAGAAACGTTCACTAGATATAAGTCCTTTATTAGAAGAATATAAATCAAAGGATTTGCATGAGCTGTCTAGAAAATTTGCAATATAGGTATTCATTTAAATACCATTATATGTTCTTGAAATAATATAGCTATTTTTGTTCTTATCATGAATTATTTTGCTAATAGATAAAACAGAAAAGTTATCATTAGTTATGAGAGTAGTAAGGTCAAAGGTTGATGAAGAAAATTTAATATTTCCATATTGCGCCTCAAAATCTTTCATAGGGTGAAGAGATTTTAAAGAGTTGAAGTTTTCAATGCCTTCATCAGGAATAGTATCAATAATATACTCAGCTTCACTCAAAGCTATATTTGGAAAAAAGGAAGACAATAAATAAGAGTCATCAAGATTTAATGTATTTAAGTTTAGTGTAAGTTCTGAGTTAGTATTAATACTACAAAAATTATTTTTTATAATCTGCCAATTAATCTTTCTAAAAGCTGGAATGCCTTTTAGTTCATCAACACTAAAAAATAATCTTCTTCCTGTATATTCTTTTGGGTTGTTTAGTGGTCCAGAATAAAAATAGTCTTCAAGACCATATGCGCGAGGATCAGAGTCAAGATCAATCCAATCAATAACTTGGTCGACCATCTCTTCAATTAAATTATTATCAACAGATTGAAATCTCATAAATTTTCTAAAAGCATCTATTGATTTCTTATTTTCGATATAATTTTTTTTATTTTTAATAACCAACGCATTTATATTGAAACAATTTGAATTATCTGAAATTTTTGCAGTAACTATCCCTCCATCAGTCTCAAAATATAAATCGTTATTAAGTAAGGGGTTATTTCGGGACAGCTTATTGGAATTAAATTTAAGCTCTATGTCTATTTTTTTTAATGCCAAAGACTCAAGATTTTTAAAGACATTTAATGAAGTAGACTGGAATTCAAGATAAGTAGCTCTTTTTAAAGATATTAAATAATTATTTCCAATAACAACAGCAACAGATGACAATAATAAAATTATTAACAAGACTGATATTAAAACAACCCCTTTATTACTAGTTTTGAGATACATACGAGATGTTAGGTTCAATTATCCATGTATATGATTTTTTATCTAAAGTGAATTCTATCTTAATTAACCTTGGTATTTGCTTTGATGAAGCATTGTTAACAGGCCAAAAAGAGTGCCACTTATTAGAACTTAAAAAACTAAAACTTAAATCATCAACATTCCTTAGGATCAATGACTCTATAAATTGGTTTTGATCATATGGATTTGAAGAAAAATATTGTCTTCTCTTAATTTGTTTTTCTTCATAAATATATTCAACCCTTTTAATTGGAGATACATCATTAGCAATAGAACTAATTTTGCTATTAAAAATAATTGAATTCATACCTTGATTTGCAACAAAACTGCCAGACATATTATTTCCATAAAAGTCACGAGATGTGATGTTTACAATTTGCCTAAGATCTCTTCTGATTTTACTTGAAGATAAATTGATATCTTTTATTTTATTAAGATAATTTGTTGTTTGATACTCTGTATCTAAAGATGATTTAAGTATATTTGATGTGATTAATGTAATTATCGAAAGTATGACAAGTGAAATTAGTACTTCTATTATTGTAAACCCCCTATTCATTAACTAAATATCCTTTTGTTCTATAGATATATTGTGTTGAGCCTTCAGACTTAATTAATATCTCATATTCTAGAAATTCATCACTAATTCCAATATAAAACGATTCTTCCCACTTCCAATTCTTGCCTCCCATTGGGTCCATTCCATTTCTATTTATGGGCTTTGAGGGCTTTTCAATGGTATTAATTAGTGCGATTCTATTATTAGCTACTTCTTTAGCCAAGTAATGATCTTCTAATTTATATACAGATACGCTCGTAGATAAAATTAAGTTATAAATTACTAATAGGGATGTGCTTAAAATTGCCAAAGCAATAACAATTTCAAAAAGACTGAAGCCTTTTTTAGTATTCAATAATTTTGGTTTCAATTTTTCCATTATTGTTAATTGTAATCTCTTGGATGAAATTTGAAAAAGAAATACTTATTACTCCTCCCGAATTTTCTCCTGAAGGGTAGAAAATAATAAGCGGTTTACTCAAATCATTCTTATCTAATTGCATAATAGAACCATCAAAATACTTAAATGTTTTACTGTTGGAAGAAAAATTTTTCCATGGCGACTGAGTATTATCTAAAAGCATTTGTTTTTGCATCTGATGGTCTATTATGTAAATAAAATCTTTCTTATCATTGGCATGCCAAGCTATTAGATTTCCAGTAATAATGCTTTCTTCAGAAAGATAATTAAAAAGAGTATTTAAAGACAGCTTATTTTTTGAAACTGTTTCAGACAGGCCTATATTAAGAAATAACAATGATGATGTTATGCCTATAATAACTAGTACAACAAGAACCTCAATTAAAGTGAAGCCTTTCTTTTTTTTATTGCATCCAATTTCCAATATCAGAATCCTCACCAGTTCCCCCAGGCATCCCATCTGCACCTAAAGTGTATAGATCATATTTTTTTGCCCTTCTGGGTGGGTTTTCATAAATATACTCCCTGCCCCATGGATCAAGAGGTTCAGATGAGATATAACCACCCTCAGGATATAAAAATGGATTTCTTAATTCTGAATGTGGGTTAACAAGCGCTATTAAGCCCTGTGAAGTTGTTGGGTATGACAGCTCATTAAACTTGTATAGCTCCAAGGCTTTTCCTGTTTGAGACATATCAGCTTTAATTTTTTCAAGGTTAGCTCTTTGGAATACTGGGGCAGTATTTACAACAACTATAGTGGCTAAAATACCTAAAATAACCAGAACAGCCATAAGTTCAATCATTGTAAAACCTTTATTATATTTATTCATAATTTATCCTAAAGCTAAAGTATTCATTTGCATTATAGGTATTAGTATAGCTAGAACTATAAGCATAATAAATCCACCCATAAATATAATTACTAATGGCTCCAATAATGACAAGAGTACTGATCTCTTTGATTCAATTTCATTTTTCATAAATTCTGAGACTTTAGAAAACATTTTTACCAAGTTACCTGATTTATACCCACTAGATACAAGTTGTATAAAAATATCTGGGAAAACATTTTTTTTCTTTAACGAAAATATAAAATCCTTTCCTTCAACAACATCTTGCCTAGTGTCTGAAATACTCTTCGATAAAAATTTATTAGTGAATATTTTAGATGACTCATCAAGAGCTACATCTAAATTAGTCCCTGACTCAAGAAGCAAACTCATGGTGCTTGAAAACCTTTCAATTTCTGAATTTAATAAAAAGTTTCCAATCAAAGGGATTCCAAGTATTTTTTCATGAACATTGGTATGGTTGTTAGCTTGTTTAACAAAATATTTATAAAAATAAGTGAAGCAAATTATTACCAAAACAGACGAAATAATTATAATTCCTATATTATTCGAAATTGCCAGCAAAGCTTTAGTAATAAAAGGTAATTCAGCTCCAGCTTTAACAAACTGCCCTACAACCTGTGGCAAAACAAATGCTAGTAAGGATATTATTACTATTATTGAAAATCCTATTAATATAACTGGGTAGGTTAAAGCTGAAATAACTTTCTGTCTTATGGATGCGCTTTCCTCTAAATAGTCAGCCAGCCTATCAAATATCACGTCCAAATTACCTGAGGAATCTCCTGCTGTAACCAGTGAAGTATAAGTATTAGTAAATACTCCTGGATACTTATTCATAGAGACCCCTAGCCTTTTTCCTTGAATAATATCTTCCCTTAGATTTAATAAAATATGAACTAGATTCTTGTTAACACATTGATCTGAGGTTATCTTTAATGCATCTATAATCGATGTATTAGCTTCTAGCAATGTAGCCATCTGCCGAGTCATTATGACAATATCTTTTGTTTTTACTCTAGATATTCTTGAAAGATTACCGTTAGTTTCAGATACATTAATTGGTGTGAGGTTTAATTCTTTTATTAATTTTCTTGCTTCTCTTTCAGACTGAGCACTAAGTAAACCCTTCTTTTTTAAACCATTTGGGTCTATTGCTGAGTAGCTATAAGCTGGCATTTTCTTGAAGATTGTTAATTCTTATGAGCTCTTCGCAAGATGTAATACCTTTTGAAATTAATTCTGAGGAAGCCTCATCGATTGATTGATTGTTTTTAAAGACATGTTCTGATATTAAATTTTCTGAAGCATTATTATGTATCATTTCTTTTAAAGTTTTATCTACTTGAATGCATTCAGCAATTGCAATTCTTCCTTGGTAACCTGTATTTGAACAGGCATCACACCCAGAAGATATAAACACCTTTTTATTAGTATTTAAATTAAATAGCTTAATAGAATCCTTTGAAGGTGATTCTTCTTTTTTACATATTAAACATAGACGTCTGACTAATCTTTGTGAGATTACAGTTCTTAAACTAGATGCAAGCAGAAATGACTCGATTCCCATGTCTCTTAATCTGGTTATAGCAGCCACAGCACTATTAGTATGAACTGTAGATAGCACAAGATGGCCCGTAAGACTAGCCTGAATGCCAATCTGTGCTGTTTCAACATCCCTCATCTCACCAACCATGACAACATCAGGATCTTGACGAAGTATGGCTCTTAATCCTTTTGCAAAGGTATATCCTGTTTTTGTATTTACCTGGGTTTGACCAATCCCATTTAACGTATATTCAATAGGATCTTCAACAGTTAAAATATTTTGAGAAGAATCGCTTAGATGTCTTAATCCAGAATATAGTGTTGTTGTTTTACCTGATCCTGTAGGACCTGTAAATAAAATTATGCCTTCGGAATTTTTTAAAGATGATTTGTAGTTTTTTAGAATTACTGACGGCAATCCAAGGTCATCAATATTAATTTGAGAAGCTTGCTTATCTAAAAGTCTTAGCACTATTCTTTCACCATAAGATGATGGCAACGTAGATACTCTTACATCAATATCCTTATCTCCAAGCGATAAAGATACCCTTCCATCTTGAGGTAGTCTTCGTTCAGATATATCAAGTCCTGATATTATCTTTATTCTTGATATTAACACAGAGCTTATTTTACTATCCTGCTTAAGAATTTCTTTTAAAATACCATCAACTCTAAATCTTACAATAAGGGTATTTTCGTATGGTTCAAAATGAATATCGGAGGCTCTATTTTTAACAGCTTGGCTAATTATCCCATTTATTAACTTTATTATTGGTGTATCGTTACTTCCACTTAGTAAATCTTCGGTAGCAGAAATGCTTCCAGCAAAACTTTGCAAATCAAACTCATCTGTAAGTTCTTCGGAGAGTGACGTTGAGTCTTTATTGATTGAAAAGCTACTTGTTAACAAATCATTAAAATAATCAGACTTGCATAATGAAAAAGAGAAATTAGATTTAAGAAATCTTTGTATTTCATGATAAATGTCATCAGATAAATTATTTGGCGATATTACTGAAAAGGAATCTCCGTCACTGAATGCCAAAACATCATTTTCTTTTACAAAATCATACGGGAGTATGTTGGAGAGATCTTCTTGATCCTTAAAGTTTTCCATTACTAAGATTAATTTTCAGACTGTGTAAGGTCAATAAGCTGTGTTGATTCTCCAGTAAGAACTTGCCTAGCTTTAATATAATTATATTTATCATTAGACAATTGATTTGATATATCTGAATCAATAATGATGGTAGGCCTTAAAAAAACCATTAGATTTTTTTGAACCACGGTAGATGAAGAGGACTGAAACAACTTACCAAGTATTGGAATTGAACCTAAAATTGGAACCTTTGAAACTGTTTCTTGTGTATCTTCATCAATTAAGCCACCTAGAACAATGATTTGACCATTATCGACTAGCACTGTTGTTTCTATGACTCTCTTATTTGTAATTAAGTCTATTCCACTTGTAATAACACCAGCTACTCCAGATACCTCTTGTTTAATATTAAGTATTACAGAGCTTCCTTCATTTATTTGTGGTGTAACTTCAAGCTTAATCCCAACTTCCTGTCTTGATGTAGTTCTAAATGGGTTAGCATTACTGGTGCCCAGGCTTTCACCTGTTGTAATGGGTATTTCCTGACCAATAACTAGATTAGCAGTTTCATTATCCATTGCCAAAATTGATGGAGTTGATAGGATATTTGAGTTAGTGTCCTGAGCAATAGCATTAATTATTCCTATAAATTTATCACCGCCATCAGAAAGATCACCAAATCCTGTAACGAGTCCTTGAGTGTTTAGGAGCGAGGATATAGCTGAAGTGTTTAAGTTAACATCCTGATCATTGCTGGCAGCTCCAACAATAGATAATAAATCAGGCCCAGCTCCTCCGAACCTTGTAACTCCAATAGGCACACTGTCACTATTACTTCCATTATAAATAGTTTCAACACCAAGATTTTTTGCAGCGGTCTCAGAAAGCTCAACAATAATAGCTTCAACAAGAACTTGAGCTCTTCTAATGTCTAGCTTTGAAATAATATTTTTAATCGTATCGAGGTTAGCTTCAGCAGATGAAATTATTAAAGAATTAGTTTTTTCATGATGTGTAATAACAGTTTTCTTACCATCTGCATCTGCAATAAAACTACTTGATATAGAACTAAGAATTGCAGAAATATCAGCTGCCTTTGCATATTTTAAATAAATAACATCCACTGAATCATCAGAAGTCACATCAGCATCAAGAGATTGCAAAGTAAGATTAATATTATTAGTAACAAAATCATTTGCAGATATTATGACTGAATTAGTTGGGCTAAAAGGTATTGCAATAAACTTACTTATTGTTGGATTGTTTTGTGCTTTTAACTTGTCTAAAATTCTTACAGCTTCAATAGGCGACAAGTTTTCAAGCTTAGTTATTGATATTTTTGCAGTATTATTTTTATCAAGATCTAAAATAAGTCGATTAACTCTTTCAACATTACTCCCCCTATCTACCAAAAGAATAGAATTAATTGATGGAATGCTAGATAGATGAGCTTGCCTACCGGTAATAGGCTTTACCATAGGAAGAATCTCATCAGCAGATCTGTTAGTAAGCGGTATTACAACAGTCTCAAAGTCACCTAAAGTTTTTGTTGCAATGCTTAAATCTCTTGTAGCTTCATTTTCTGGAATAATTCTAACAAAACCCTCTTCTGAAATAATACTAAATCCATTTACCTGAAGTGTTCTGAGATATACATTCCATACTTGGTCTCTATCTAGTTCTGCATTAGAATAAATAGTAATTTTACCCTTAACTCTAGGATCTAAGATTATGGTTTTTTTTGAAAACTGAGCTATGTCTTGAGTTACTTTTTTAATATCAACATCCTCATAATTTAATATGAAAGAATCATCTGCAAAAAGCTGCGATGAGGACACAAAAATGCATAATATTAATAGTTTATTCAAATCTAAATTCATCTTATTTACCCACTAAATTTTCAATTTTATATAATTTATCACCATCTTTAAAAATTACCTCATTTTGGTTAACTTCAATTAGCTCAAAGACACCCTCTAGTTTTTGTCCAATAGATACAACAAATTCCTTATTAGATTTTTTTACTATAACAGAAGCGTCAGGCCCACCAGACCGATACCCAATTAATTTATATTGAAAGGATATATTTGATTGTTTGCTTGAATCGTTATTGAGCTCTTCGATTTGAGAATTCCCAGATGCATTGACATCAACAACATTGAGTATTTCAAAACTATTAATCTTTGGATTGATGTTAAGCTGAGTTCCAAAAAATATAAGTAATAGTATCGATGGAATAGCGATAACCAAAATTATAATCTTTTTTATTAACTTAAAATTAAACATACAAAATATGTTCTAAGTGTAGCTTATTTTATAATGGTAGCTAAATATTTAAGTGATAATTTCAATAAAAATTAAATGATAATTATTTACTAAAAAGGTAAATAAAAAAATATAAACTAAACGAGATAGGTAAAATAATCTCTTATCTAAGGCCAGATATCTTTACAACCTTATTAAGTCTTCCTGCTTTCATAAAAGTATGAAATTTTTTCCATATTGTCTTAACCATCAAAACACTCCCGTATGTGCATTCCATTAATGTAACACTTATGTGACATTCATGTGACAGAATAATATAATTTATAGAAAAAGTAAAGTAACTACTTCCCTGATGGCAATGTAAACCAAAAGGTAGAGCCCTCAGGTGAGCCAGACGAAACCCCAACTTCTCCGTTTAGACTATTAACTAAATTTTTTACAATAGCCAGCCCTAGACCACTTCCTTTATTGTGTGAAGCTCTTGCCGACGCAGCTCTATAAAATCTATCAAAGATATATCCTTTATCAGCTTCTGAAATTCCAATACCATTATCAGAAACCATAACCCTTACATTATTATCATCTTGCTTGGTAGAGATCTCAATGAAAGATTCTTCAGGAGAGTACTTGAAGGCGTTATCAATCAAATTAGTTAAAATTCTTTCAAGTGCCTGAACATCAGCTTTAATTTTTGTTTTATGTGCTGGCTTGTATGTAAGATTAATGCCCTTCTTTTTTGTGAGGCTTTCCATGGATAAAATAAAAGGTTCAATAAAACTATCAAGATCGATCGGAACAATATTAAGTTTCAAGTCGCCATATTCAATTCTTGATAAATCTATTAAATCGGAAACCATTAACGACAATCTTTCAGAGTTACGTAAGATGGCTTTAGCAAATACCTTTGCATCCTTTTTATTTTCTAATGCGCCATCAAGTAGAGTTTCGGAATTTGCCCTAATAACACTCACAGGGGTTCTTAATTCATGTGATAAGTTCGATATAAAATCTCTTCTCATTGAGTTAAGCTGACGAAGTTGGGTTATATCATGAACAACTAAAATAAATTCTCCAGTGGTCTTAGATTGATTCATTGAACCAAGAACCCATTGAGTATTTTTGTTATCTATTTCAATTTCAAATTCAATATCTGCACTTTTTTTATTTTTTACTCTCTTAAAAAGATAATTAAGAGCTGGAATATCTAATTTTTTTATATTTGTATTTGATAAATCGTCTATATGTAAAATAATTGATGCTTGCTCATTAGTAAAAACAACGTCACCTTTTTTATTTGTTACAATAATACCCTCTCCAAGATCATCTAAAACTAAACCAAATTGATCTCTTTGTTTAGCAATCATTTTTATTTGATTTTTTAAATCTTCAGATATTTGAGATATTGATCGGGCAACTGTGCCAAATTCATCAACTCTTTGAGTTGGTAATGCTTTCAAATTATCATTTTTAAGAACACCTTTAGAGATACTATTAGCCGCTTCAGCTAAATCCTGAATATTTGAATATAGAAAATTGGCAGCAACACCACTTGCTATAATTGACACAATAAATACAACTGCAAATAGCAAAATAACAGATAGACTTAGTGTATCTGTTATTTTATCCAGATAATTTAAAGGCACTGCAATTCTAATTATATTAGGGTTGATTTCTTGGTTGTCTTTAATTGCAAAATATAGAAGATCTTGATTAAGGGTATTGCTGTACCTCGACGACCACCCATTTCCGTTTTTTAAGGCATCAACAAACTCCTCTCTTAAAGCATGATTATCAAGAGATGATATTTGCTCTATTTCTAGCTGCGAATCACCAATTACGTTACCATTATTAGTTATAAATGTTACTCTTGAGTTTGAAGCTTTGCCTAATTCATTAGCTGCATTATCTGCATCATTTATATTAGAAAATTTATTGAGATTATCAACTGAGGCAACAAGAAGGTTAGCTTGTTTTTCTAGTTCATCAACTATTTGAAGTTTAAAAGTTCTAGTTAGGTCTCTCTCAGCAACCACATATGTAATTGCAATGCTTACTGTTAATAACAGGAAAATAATTAAAAATATCCGGGATCTAATTCCCATATATTTTACTCAGGCGTTCTAGAGAATTTATAACCAACTCCTCTTATCGTTTGCACATATTTTCCCATTGATCCGAGTTTTTCTCGGAGCCTTTTTATATGCGTATCAACAGTTCTTGTTGTTACATTTGAGCTGTAACCCCATACATCTGAAAGAAGTTGGTCTCTTGATTGAACTCTACCTCTTCTGTCAATAAGTTGTTTTAATAATCTAAACTCCAGGGCAGTCAATACTACTTGCTCTTTATTAACAAAAACCTCATGAGAGTCTACATCAATAACAAGATCTCCAAATTGACGTTCTATTTCTACTGTTTCATGAGTTTCTTTATTACCTCTTTTTAAGATGGCCTTAATTCTTAGAATTAACTCTCGAACACTAAAAGGTTTAGTTACATAATCATCAGCACCCAGCTCAAAACCAACCACTTTGTCTACCTCGTCATCTTTTGCCGTCAATATAACAATAGGAATATTTGATAAGGTTTTATTAGATTTGATTTCTCTACATAAATCTAAACCAGAGCCATCTGGAAGCATAAGATCTAAAACTAGTAACGCAAATGAATCAGTAAGAATTGATCTACCCTCTCCAATTGATGCTGCAGTATGGGTTTCGAAACCTTCTCTTGCAAGATTGTATTCAATTGTCTTGCGGATATCAGGCTCATCTTCAATAATAAGAATTTTTTTAGACATAGTAATATTTAATAATCACAGCAATGTTTATACTCTTTTTGCAGAATATTTAAAGAGTTTTTTCAAATTTGCTTGAAAATTCTTTTCTAAGCAAAGGCTTATCAAATTTTCCAGAAGCCAGTCGCGGTAATATAGAATCAGAAAAATATATTTGTAGTGGTATTTTAAATGCAGCTAATTTATCTGCCAAAAATAACTTTAGATCTTCAGATGTCATGACTTTATTATCTCTTAACACAATTGAAGCACATAAAATCTCACCCAGTCTTTCATCAGGTATCCCAAATACACATGCTTCAAGAATATCTGAGTGTTCGTATATTACTCCTTCAACTTCAGGGCATGCAATGTTTTCACCCCCTCTTATAACCATATCTTTAACTCTGTCTATAATATATAAAAATGGTCCGTCAAATTTTCCCAAGTCGCCTGTCTTGAACCAACCATCATCATTTATACATTCCTTAGTAGCTTCTGGATTCTTCCAATAACAAACCATATTTGCCATAGATTTAATGGCTATTTCACCCAAGCCGCCTTCCTCAACGTCATTCCATTCGTCATCAATAATTCTTATCTCTGTGACTGGAGGAACTACCCTGCCAGCTGATGATGGGTTGTTAATATATTCATCTCCATTTCCTAGAGTCCCGCACGCATTGGTTTCAGATAAGCCATAGCCAATACCTGGCCTGCCTTCGAACTCCTCATCAAGCAACTTAACATGCTCTGCTGGCCTTGGACCACCTCCGCCGCCAAGAGTTTTTAAGCTTGATAAATCATAATTTAGCCTATCTGGATGGTTGAGTAATTCCCAGGTTTGAGTTGGAACACCTGTTATATCTGATATTTTTTCATCTTCTATTAACTTAAGTGCATGGCCAGCATCCCATTTCCTCATCATTACTATTTTTCTACCAGCCAATATAGACATTAATAGCCCAGCGTGGCTCCCAGTAACATGAAAAAGAGGCACACAATGAAGAATAGCAAGATCAGGACCCACAACAGGAGTGGCATCTGGATCATTCATTTTTGCAACCTCTCCAGTAACAGCAGAATAGCAGCCCCAGCTAAACATAGTTGCTATTACGCCTTTCTGTGATGAAAGTACCCCTTTTGGTCTACCTGTAGAACCAGAGGTGTAATAAATAGTTGCGTTATCATTTCTTTCAATATTTATTTCTGGGAAACTAGAATCATGACCATTTATGAAGTCATTAAATAATATAAAGGAATCATCTGGTGCATATGTTGTTGAAATTTTTTTTACTTTTGGTAATGATTCAAGGCCTTTTAATCGTCTTTCATCGGCGATTAATAATTTAGCATCAGAATGTTCAAGTCCATATATAACTTCAGAGGGCACCCACCAGGAATTTAATGGAACACAAACAGCGCCAATACCTAGAATACCTAGATAAGCAAAAACATATTCAGGATTATTTTGCATACAAATTGCAACCCTATCTCCTTTTTCAATTCCTGCATCAATTAATGCATTACCAAGCTGAGCACTTTTTTCAAAAACTTCTTTATATGTAAATCTTTCGCCTTCATATACAAGCCAGTCTTTATCTCCATGAAGAAGTCCAAAATCTAAAAAACCTCTTAGGCTATCAGGAAAATGAACATACTCTTTATAAGTTACTCCCTTATCATTTATTACATCTTTTGTTTCAAAAAGCTGACCAGGAGCGGTGTGTGCTGCAAGAACTTCACTATAGATATCTTTCATATTTATTTTATTGTATATTTTTTTAAAGTTATTTATTTTACTATTAGAAAAGTTATTATAGCCACTCAATTCAACAAAAAATAAATTTAATTATGCTCAATTCTCACGATCTTCATTTTGCAAATATTTGGGAACATGTCTCTGACATTATTCCTAATCGTATAGCACTAGTTTGTGGTAAAAATAAGAAAACATGGAAAGAATACGAGCAAGATTCAGCAAAGTTAGCATCTTTTTTGAACTCACAAGGTATTAAAGAAGACTCAAAAGTTGGTCTATATCTTCATAATAGTAATGAATATCTCGAAGCACAGTTTGCAACATTTAAGGTTATGGGAGTGCCAATAAATGTTAACTATAGATATAAATCTGGAGAGTTGATATATCTTCTTGATAACTCAGATGCTGAAGCGGTTTTTTTTCAAGCATGTTACGCAGATCAAGTTGAGGAAATTGCAAAAGAGCTTCCAAATATTAAAACCTGGATTCAGGTTGGTAATGATTCTATTAAAGATCTCTCATTTGCTTTTAAATATAACGACATACTTAATCAACACCAGCAGATGGAAAGAATCATAAGAAGTGAAGATAATACTTATATGATTTATACAGGCGGAACTACAGGAATGCCTAAAGGTGTTATGTATACTCATGGGGGTTTTGCAACTTCTATGTTTGGCACATTAAAACAACAAGGGTACGAAGTTCCTGATGTTAGAAATAGAGACAATCTATTAAAACTTGAACCAATACTAAAAAAAATGGATAAAAATAATTTATTGAATAGCTGCCTTATAGCCTGCCCTTTAATGCATGGAACAGGAATGTTTTTAGGTGGTTTTCTTACTCATGTTCTTGGAGGCACAATCATTACCGTCCCTAGTCTTGGACTTGATGCAGAATTGCTCCTTAATCAAGTAAAAACCTCAAAAGCAAAAACAATGGTTATTGTTGGTGACGCATTTGCAAAACCAATTCTTGCTGAACTTGATAAAGCAAAAGAACAGAATAAACCCTATGACATTTCAAGCTTACAAACACTAATCTCGAGTGGTGTCATTTGGAGTGCAAAGGTAAAAGAAGGTCTTCTTAAACATCATGATATGAATTTATTTGATTCAATGGGCTCGAGTGAGGGTGGCATGGGTTCATCAATGTCTTCAAGAGATAAGCCTGCGCAAACAGCAAAATTTAAAATGAATAGCAACGTTATAGTTTTAAGTGATGAAAATAAGCTTGTTGAACCTGGATCAGGTATAAGAGGAAAAATTGGAACAAGTGGATTAGTTCCCATAGGTTATTACAAAGATCCAGAAAAATCTGCATCAACATTTAAAGATTTTGATGGAATCAGGTACAGCTTTCCTGGAGACTATGCCATGGTCGAATCTGATGGTAGCATCACTCTTCTTGGAAGAGGTAGCAATTGTATAAACTCTGCAGGTGAAAAGATTTACCCAGAAGAGGTTGAAGAAGCAATAAAGCTTGATTCGAATATATATGATTGCTTGGTGGTAGGCATAGATGATGAAAGGTTTGGTCAGAAGGTTGTCGCTGTTGCGTCATTTGAAAAAAATAAAGAAATACTTTTTGATGAATTAATAAAAAATACTAGGAATCATTTATCAGGGTATAAGCTCCCAAAAATGATAAAGTTTGTTGATGAGGTAAAAAGAGCTCCTAACGGTAAAGCAGATTATAAATGGGCCCTAGAAATAGCAAAGAGTTAAAACATGATAAATTTAAATAAAATATATTCTATTATTCTAGCAACAGTATTCTGCTCAACTTTATCAACTCAATCATTTACTGCAATAGGCACAGTAAATCCTGCTAAATACATCCCAGAACAAAAAATGATTGCGTTTGGTTCCAATGGAATGGTAACTACTCAACACTATCTTGCAACAAAAGTGGGTGAGGATATTTTAAATCAGGGTGGTAATGCATATGACGCTGCTATTGCTATAAGCTTCACTTTAGCAGTAGTACTTCCAAGGGCTGGAAATATAGGCGGCGGCGGGTTTATGGTCCTTCATGACATTAAATCAAAAAAGAATTATGCAATTGATTACAGAGAAAAAGCGCCGTTACTATCAACCACAGACATGTATTTAGATGAAAATGGTACCGTGATTCCAAATAAATCAACTTTAGGATATTTATCAAGCGGAGTTCCTGGAACAGTTGCAGGCATGTGGGCTGTTCATCAAAAATTTGGATCAATGGAGTGGGAGAAGTTATTAAGGCCTGCAATAAAATTAGCATCAGATGGTTTTAAAATTTCGCCCTATATGTCAGATATGCTAATTAAATATAATGCAAAACTTTCTGTTTTTGAGGAAACAAAAAATATATTTCAAAAACAGTATCCAATATTTAATGGTGAGTTATTTGTTCAGGTTGATTTAGCTAAAACTCTATCTGTTATTGCAGATAACGGACGTGACGGTTTTTATAAAGGATCTGTTGCTAAAAAAATTGCAGATGACATGAGTAAGAATGGTGGAATAATCTCCATCAAAGACCTAGAGGAATATGAACCTAAATGGAGGGACCCTTTAGTATCTAAGTATAGAAATACAAAAATTGTGACAATGCCTCCTCCATCCTCCGGCGGAGTTCATATAATACAAATGCTCAACATTCTTGAAAACTTTGATCTAAATTCTTTAGGTCATAACTCAAAAGAATATATTAATGTTCTAGGTGAAGTTATGAAGTATGCATATGCAGATAGATCAAAATATCTAGGTGACCCTGACTATTTCAACGTTCCGATAAAAAATCTTTCAAGCAAAGCCTATGCTAATAATATCTTTAATAAAATAGAAATTGGCAAAGTTATGCCATCAACTAAAATCAAACCAGGCAACTACTTAGATAAAGAAAGTAATGAAACCACACATTTCTCAGTTGTAGATAGTAGTGGGAATATTGTCTCATCAACTTATACATTAAATTCAAGTTTTGGATCGGGAGTTGTTATCAGGGGAACTGGGATCTTGATGAATAATGAGATGGATGACTTCTCAGTATCTCCAGGAGTTCCAAACCAATATGGACTCCTTGGAGCAAAAGCAAATGAGATTATTCCAAATAAAAGACCTTTAAGCTCAATGACTCCAACAATAGGTTTTAAAGATGGTGATTTTTACTTTACAACTGGATCACCAGGTGGCGCAAAAATTATTTCAGCAGTTCTTCAATCAATTTTAAATATGGTAGATTTTGACATGAATGTGGAAGATGCAATTAAAGTAAGAAGAGTCCATCATCAATGGCAACCCGACCTACTTCAAATAGAATTTAATATTGAAGAGAATTCTAAAAATTGGTTGCTGGATGCGGGTTACAATATAAAAATAATTGAACCTCAAACTAATTTACAATTAATTATGAAAAAAAATGGGTCTTACTATGGATATGGTGATTTTAGAAGACCGGATAGTTATGCCTCAGGAGATATTAAATGATTGATAAATTACTTGTTATAGGTGCCTATGCTATTCCAGCAATTCTATTATTATTTTTTTGTTTTTATATAACTAGAAAAAAATAACTCTGCAATTCAATGCATGAATTTATATTATCAATTGTATTCTTATCAATAGGTAGCTTTTCGTCTGTATTAATTTATAGATTGCCTTTGATGGAGTCTAGTAAAAAAGAAATTAATTTATTTTATCCAAGATCTCATTGCCCGCAGTGCAAACATACATTATCAAATAAAAATCTTATCCCCTTAATTGGTTATCTTTTAAATTATGGTAAGTGTTCTTTTTGCAATCATAAAATTTCATTTATTTATCTAATGAATGAAGCTATTCATTTATTGGTTGGTTTAAGTATTTTCCATTATTTTGGGTTTTCAGAAATAGCTTTATTTAGCTATATTATTTTTACTTTACTTTACGTTCTTCTTATTCTTGATTTCAAATTTTTCTATCTTCCTCTCTCTTTAAATATTTTATTTATTTTTATTAGCCTAATTTCAAATATGTTCTTTGGTTTATTCATTTCAGAACAAAGTTCATATTTTAATATAACTCCTGCTTTGTATAGTTTTTATGGTTTTATGGTTGGATTTCTTTCGCTATGGCTTGTAAATGCTGTTTATAAATTTTTTACAAAGAAAGATGGTATAGGAGGTGGAGATTTTATTTTATTTGGTGGTATTGGAACGCTTATAGGGCCTTTTTATCTGCCATTAGTATTATTATTTGGATCCCTGTCTTCATTAATAATCTATTTAATGTTGAAGAAAAAGTCGACATCAGATGAAATTCCACTAGGCTCAGGTCTTATTTGCGGATTTTTTGTGTATGTATTTTTAAGTTTTTGTGAACTAATAGATAATCTTATTGTCTTATAAATGAGACCTTTGAATACCATCTTAATTCATATCCCCCAGGTCACTAAAAAGCAGACTTAATAGTCTGCTTTTTTTTATTTTTAATTCATTTGTGTTATAAATAGATTAATGAAGATTAACCATTAATAAAAAATAAATCATGAAAAAAATAACACTCTTAGCACTTACCTCAATATTTATAATTTCTTGCTCTCAGTCAGATACACAAGGACAACAAGAAAAACCTATAGTTGAATATGTTTGGCATAACGCAGGTCCAGATTTTAATGCAGAAAATTTAGCGAAATTAATAAATGAATGGAATGTTGTTATCACAGAATCGGGAATGGACATGCTGGGTGCGAATATACTCACTCCCAGTCAATCTAATGATGGTTTTGATTTTATATGGGTCATGAGATGGCCTTCAATGTCAGCAAGAAATGCTGGATGGGATTGGTGGAATTCTAGCGGAGCTCAAGACAACTGGGCAGAGTCAATAAATGGAATAATGAGCTTTAGTATAGAAAATGTTTTCCCATTTGAGGTCACTGATGTTGCTCAGCCTAGAGTTGAAAATAACTCAGGGTCTTTCTTAAATAGATTTCATTTTTGTAATTTTAATGATGGTAGTGACTCGACTAGTCTTAAAGAGTTTAAAAATGCTGTTGATTCAACTATTTGGAGTGATACATATTGGAATGTCCTCTTAAACCCTATGTTTGATGCAGACCCTAAATCTGACTTTGTTTGGTTAGACTTATGGGCAGATCAGAGTGATAAAGATTCTGCACTTGGAAAGTTTATGGATTCTGAATATGCAAATATGTATGTTGATAGTTTTACATGCAATACAGCAGACTTTAGTGGTGTTGTAATAAGATAATTAATGGAGCGGGTAGAGAGGATCGAACTCTCATCAAAAGGTTGGAAACCTCTTATAATAGCCATTATACGATACCCGCTATTTAGAAAAATCATTATAAATAAAAAGGAAGCTAAATGCTTCCTTTTTTAGAACTTATTAAATCTAATATTTAAATTAAGCTATAAGACTTATACTTCTTCGAATCGAGACAGGTTGCATTTTCATTAAACTCATCTTTAATAGCTTTTGATTCCTCATCCTTGATCCAGTTTTTTTCTAAAAACTCTTTGTAATCATTTATAGGAAATGAATTAATCCATAAAAAATCTGTATCTGCTTGCGATGAATTTATATATGAAAAGCTATAAGGCATTTTTAATCTCCCTACTGAACTTATAAACCTGTCAGTGGCTATTCTAAAAGTCCCATAGTTATAATCAGCATTATATTTACACCTTAGTATTTCAACGTTTATAAAATCACTAGTATTTGATTTGATGGAATTATTCATATCCAAACCGCTTGATTGGTCAGTTAAAAATATACAAGTAGAAATACTACTTAAACCCTCTGTTTCTAATATCTCTATGAAACGCTTAAGGGCATCAAGATTATTACTTGAACGAATTGAGAAAACAAATCTACTGACTTCTTGCTGCGCTTCTGGAAATAAAATATCTATATTATTAAATATTGATAGCTCCTTTTGATATTTAGCAACAAGTGATGAAAGAAAAGATTCAAGATTAATTAGTGATGAAGACTCATCAAGATCGCAATAAAAAAAATCTTGTGTGTATGTATATTCAGGAACAATAAGGCTATTTAAAGAAATCGAATCGTCCTCTTTGTTATTACAAGATACCAAAAAAAGGAAAAGTGATAAAAAATAAATGTTTTTAAGTATTAGTCTCATGAACAAAAGTTATAATAGTCAAATGAAATTATATACTCGACTGTACCAATTTTTAATAATTATATTTATTGCTAATACTGCTAACGCTGAAAAATATATCATTGGGTTTGGGTCATGTTTAGATCAGGATGCGCCACAACCTATATGGGATTCCATTAAAAAAGAATCTATTAATTCATTCATATTTCTTGGTGATAATGTATATGGGGATATACCTTCTGGGGATTTAAAAAATATGCAGTCCGCATATAACAAACAAAAGACAATGATTCCGGATTGGCTAAATAATATAGAAATTGAGGCTGTTTGGGATGACCACGACTATGGAATTAATGATGGCGGTGGGTCTTATAGCAATAAATTTGAATCAGAAAAAATATTTTTAAATTTTTGGAATATCCCTTTAGCTGATGATAGATATAAAAGAGATGGCACTTACTTCAATAAACTAATAAATGTTGAGGGTTTAAGAGTTCATTTAGTGGCATTGGATACAAGATTTTTTAGATCAGATTTAATAAAGCTTAAGGGTAACTATCCTCTCTTTGGAATTAATAAAACTGAAGAAGCAACTATTCTTGGAAATGATCAATGGGTGTGGCTAGAGAAAACTCTCAAAATTAAAGCCGATGTTGTGATTTTAATATCCTCTATACAAGTGTTGCCTACAGAACATGGATACGAAAAATGGTCACTCTTTCCAAATGAGATGAAAAGACTCATAGCTAATATTAAAAATATTAATGCTAGAACTATAATTATCTCTGGAGATAGGCATAAAGCAGCTATATACAATGACAATAATTTATTTGAAGTAACGTCCTCATCAATGAACAGGCCTATCAAGGCTAACGTTATGATGAGAGCAGATGAAACTGATGCTCTTATGGTTGGAAAAGTCTTTAATAAAGAAAATTATGGCCTGCTAGTTTTTGATAGTAAATTAAAAACACTTCAAATGAGTATTAAGAATATAGATGGAAATGTAGTTAGTAGTGTTGATTTAAAACTGTAAAGCATCTAAAAATATTATTTTCTTGTAAACTATTAATTAATGAGCTCAATTGGTTTAATTTTTCCCGATCAACTTTCACTTAATAATAAGGTTCTTGAGGTTATTCAAGGCGATGATCAAATTTTATTGTATGAACCATTAGAGACTTTTTATGAGATTTCTCATCACAAACATAAGCTTGTCTTTTTAATAAGTGCATTTAGGCATTTTAAAAAATTATTAAAACATGATAATTTAATTCACGTAAAAATTGAGAAGGAAAGAAGTTTAAGTCTTGTTAATTATCTTGATTCTCTTCATAAGAAAAGCCCTTTTAATAATCTTTATGTGGCAAAACCATCAGATTTTAAAACTCTTAAAGACCTAATGTACTTCTGCCAGTCACATGAAATTAATTTGAAGGTTTTTGATGATAAAAAATTTATATCAACAACAGAAGATTATGATGCCTGGTCAGAGGGAAAAAAGACAACAATCCAAGAGTATTACTATAGGTGGCTACGAAAGAAATTTAATATCCTTATGGATGATGATGCGAAACCTCTTGGAGAGAAATGGAATTTTGATAAAGAAAATAGAAAAGGCATCTCTCTACTCAAAGCTGAAGTTCCTCAAAGAAATAAAATCAAAACTGACTCTATAACTGTTGAGGTAATGATAGAAATCGAGGAGATGTTTAATTCATCTCCTGGAGACATAGAAAATTTTAATTGGGCTGTTACTCACGAAGATGCCTGGAGTTTATTTCTTGAATTTCTAGAGATTTACTTACCTAATTATGGAAGTTTTCAAGATGCTATTAATAAAGATGATCCATTTATGTACCATTCTTTGCTATCACCATATTTTAATGCTGGGCTTCTTGACCCGATGGAGTGCGTTAAAGCAGCAGAAAATAAATACACTGAATCTAATGGCGCTATTCCAATTAATTCTGTAGAAGGTTTTATAAGGCAAATTCTAGGTTGGAGAGAATTTATTATGGGAGTTTATTGGGATAACATGCCTCAATATAAGCAAGCCAATTTTTGGTCTCATAGCAAAAATCTAACAGACAGCTGGTATAAGGGTTCGACGGGCATACCTCCTCTAGATACTGCTATTATTGAATCTAATAACCTTGGATATACGCATCATATTAATAGGTTAATGATTATTTCAAACCTAATGAATCTTTCAGGAATTCATCCTGATGAAATTTACAAATGGTTTATGGAAATGTATATAGATTCAGCTGACTGGGTTATGGTGCCGAATGTTTATGGGATGGGAACTTTTGCAGATGGTGGGATATTCTCTACAAAACCATACATTTGTGGTTCTAGCTATATGCTTAGAATGTCAAATCATAAGAAAGGTGAATGGTGTGATGTTGTTGATGGTCTTTACTGGAGATTTATAGAAAATAACCTTAATTTTTTTAAAGGTAACCCAAGACTATCTTTAATGGTGAATGCATTGTCTAAATTAGACCCTCAAAGAAAGAAATTAATCTTAAGTAAAGCTGAAGAATTTATTGAAAATAATACAAATTAATCAAAGGAATTAACATCCTCTAATAGTATTTTTGCTGCTACAGGAGTCATCTTCAGATAGTCATGGCCTGCATTATCAACAACCTTATAACCCCATCTAAATGGAATATTGTTATTATCAGAAATATTTATCAATGACTCAAAAAAACTATTTGCTCTATCAACCCTTGTGATGCCTTGTTTTTGAGCTCCTTTGGATGAATTAACACTCTTTAAATTAACGTCACTGTCTCCTATTAACAAAGAGGTTCTATTGGACATAAACCATTTGATGTGCTCGCTTGATATATCTATTGGTGTATTTTTAATTCCATACGGAAAATTATTTCCATTAAGGAATGTATACCAACCAGCATTGGCAACTACAGCATTTGAAATTCTTTTATCATTACTCAGCAACATATATCTGTGGGTGAATTGAGCACCGGCTGAATGACCAAACATCTTATATTTATTAGTTGATAATGAAAATTTACTTTGGAAAAAATCGAAAAAAGATGATATTGATTTATTAATATAATCATCAGAATTATTATTTATTGACCCTGAGGACGTTGCAGACTCTAGAAGAAAAAAATATCTAAAATTACTCTTATCAAATTGAGGCGCAACTACAATAATATTTTTATTACTAACGTATGGAATCCATGCTGAAATATAATCTTTAGCATTTCTGCTGTTACCGTGAATAACAAATAATAACTGTGTATCTTTATCTATTTTTTTTGGTGTAATATAAAAAATTTCTACGTCAGGTTTGTCCCAATAAGCATATGTGATTTGATTAATTGCAGATGCATGTAATACATTTGTATTTGTAACTATTAAAATTAAAACAAATAAGAAAGTGCTTTTCATAAATCAATTCTATCAATGATTGATATTTAATAGGTTAAAATACTAAAAAAAATACAGCAAAATATAAGTGACTAATAATATAAAACTAATTCAAAAGATTCATGAATCTAAGTATAAGATTACTTTTGTTTCAAGTGGTGGTGGAACAAATGCAATTTCATCATTATTAAAAGTGCCTGGAGCAAGTAACACAGTTTTAGAGTCATATATACCTTACTCAAAGAAATCAATGGATCTATTTCTTAATAGGAAGCCTGATCATTATTGCTCCCTTAATACATCTCTTAGTATGGCAGCAAACGCATATAAAAAATGCTTACAAATTGACAATGAATATAAAAAAAAATACTTTATAGGGATCTCTGTAACCGCTAGTCTTGCAACAACCTATACAAAAATTGGAGATCATAAGTTTTATATTTCAGTACAAACTGAATCTTTTACAAAATCAGTTGAATGCAAGCTAATAAAGGGATCAAGAACAAGAGAAGAAGAAGAGCAACTTATAACTGAATATGTTCTATGCCTATTAGCTGAATGTTGTGGAATTGATAAACCATTGCCCTCCCATGATGAGATTCCAGTTATTCATATTGTTAAAGCAGAAAAATCTTGGAAAAAATTACTCAACAATGATGTTAACTATGTTTCAAGCGATAGATCCGTCCCGGAATTAATTTTTCCTGGATCTTTTAATCCACTGCATGATGGACACTTAAGAATGAGAGAATTGGCTGAAAAAAAGACAGGAATGAGGGCAACATTTGAAATATGTGCAAGGAATGCTGATAAGCCGCCCTTAACATTTCATGAAATTAAAAGAACTCTAGATCAATTTACTGAAAATGATAGCTGGGTAATGACGTCAGCGGGAAGGTTTAGTGAAAAAGCAGAAATGTTTCCTAACTCTGTTTTTATTATTGGAGCTGATACGTTGATGAGAGTATTTGATGAAAAATTTTATTCAAATAAAAAAGATATGATTGATCATATTGATAGGTTTAATGATCACAATATTAACTTTCTAGTCTTTGGTAGAAAGGTCAATAATAAATTTATCTCGCTTAGAGATATTATCATCCCATCTAATATCAAAAGTAGATGCACTGGATTTGAAGAAGGTAGTTTTAGAGATGATATCTCTTCAACAGAGTTAAGATTGGAGGAATAAGATTCTAATTATGTGGTGGAAGCTTGGCTTCAACAAACCATTCATGAACTCGTTTAGCAGGATTGAATTTTTTAAGTCTCATCTTTTTATTTTCAAGAGTAAATTTCCTAGTCTTGATAGCTGTGTAATGATAGGTATGGCTATCACGAGTTTCGCCTTCAGGAATTAAGTATACTTTTGTTTGTTTTTTATCTGCCATAATAGAGTGGAATTATACACAAAAATACTAAAATGAGAATAAAAGAAAATTAATATTTCAACTTAAAACTTACGCACTTCATCTTTGTTCCATAAACCCCAATAAGCTCCAACATCACCTTCACTATTAACTTTCCAAGATTCATCAAAAGAAGAAAAATAAAAAATATCAATATTATTATTCTTGGACCAAAGCTGTGTATTAATAAAATATTGTAAATAATTTTTATAAGATGGATGTGCGCCCCACAGGTCACTTCCAGCACTAGGCCAACCTGTTTCAGTAATTATAACTTTTTTACCATTAGCAGCCTTTGTAGCCTCTTGAAACATATCTTTCATATAAAGCAAGGAATACTCTGATGCACACCCTTCCCAAAATGGGTAACAGTTAGCAAGAATAACATCACAAGCATTTGTTATATTAGGTCTATCTCTAAACTCATAGTAGGCATCAACATAACCAACAGGTATGTTGTTTATATTTTCTTTTACATAATCTATATAAGAGATGAGCTCATCTTCAGATAGTTCTTTTCTATAAATAACTTCATTTCCAACAGCAGCAATATTTACTAACCCTTTTGAAGCAAGTTTTAATAGGCCCTCTATTTCATTATCATTACTTTTTAAGTCATCGCTAAGCCAAGCTCCAACTAATGTTTTAAAACCCATATCAACAGCTATTTGAGCAATCCTTGCATGCTCATCAGTTGAAGAAAATGTTCTAATCCAGTTTGTGTAAGGCTTTAATATACTTAATCTTCTTTTGATCTGCTCATCAGATACAAAATCACCTGGCTGTTGTTCATCTTCATATAAACTAAAACATATTCCGTGGATTTTGCTTTCAAGAATTTCACTACTGAGTTCTTTCAATTCATCCTCAGAAAGACTATCTAGATTTATCCCAAGTAATGATTTAATTTTTTCATCTCTCAAAGACATTTTAATTTGCTCCTTCGTTTCTTTGACTTAATTGTTTTTTAATTTCAGCTGCTCTTTGTTCATCTATCTCGTAGTCACGCATTACATAAATAGCAAATAGTGTTCCTACAACTGGTATTGTTGAGTAAGCGATTCTAAGACCAGTAAGAGCTCCTTCAGGCTGTGTTGAAGCATCACCTGCAAAACCAACGTAGTACATAATAAAACCTGATAAAAGTCCTGCAAGCGCAGTACCAAGCTTTATCATCCACCAATATATTGCTCCAAATGACCCTTCTTTTCTTGGGAGACCTTTTCTTAATTCCTCATAATCACAAGCATCTGCTGTCATACTCATCATTAAAGTAAATAGCCCACCAATTCCAAATGAGAAGAAAGGCAGAGCAAATAAAAACATATATGGCTTACCTGGAACAAACAAAAACCAAAATAGGACATATCCAATAATTGATATGCATTGGGAGATTATAAAAGTTTCTTTTTTTCCATATGACTGAGCCATTTTTGATACCAAGGGTATTACTAGAAACGTGGTAACAATAGCGCCAACACTTCCATGCATTGCAGGCCATATACCTGCTGCCGATGCATCTCCAGAAAATAGATAGTGCACAATAATAAAGAATGAGAATGCAGCAATGGTCTGAAAGGAATTAAAAACTAAAAAGGTTGCAATACATAGTTTTCTAAATGGAATGTTTTTCCATGCATCTCCAAATATATGAAAAATATTAATAATACTCTTTCCAGCATTGTCTCTTGTAAGAGGGACTAAATGATCATCGTTAAGTGTTGATTTACTCTTAATAAAAATAGCAGGAATTATTGCAAGTAAAGTGCATAAGACACCGAATATAATTGAGAGAGTGCGTGTTCCTGTTGCAGCATCGACAAAAATATTAGGATCATAAATAATAATCCAAATCCATGGAGCAAGAACCCATGCAAATTGACCTATAAATTGAGACACTGCCATGATTTGAGTTCTTTCATGAAAATTGTCACTCATTTCATAACCCATAGCTACAAATGGCACACCAAAAATTGTAATACCAAGATAAAAAATTAAATTAAATATTAAGAAATACCAAAAATTATAAGTCTCACCATTTTCAGGATAAAGCTGCCAAGATAATATGAATGCGATGCCTGTTAATATGCCGCCAACAAAAACATACTGCCGTCTTTTACCCCATTTAGATTTTGTATTATCAGATATAAAACCCATTAATGGATCTGTTAAAGCATCAATAAATCTAGGTACAAAAGCAATAACCCCATACAAAAGTGGATTAAATCCAAGATCTTGGATTAACACAACAATAAATATTGATAGTAATGCTGGAAAAAGTTGATTGGCTAACATTCCAAGACCAAATGCTATTTTCTGGCCCAACGAAACGCTATTAGTTATATTTTCTACGTTATTCATATGAAATCCCCCCTGGATTCATATAGTTAATTAATTTCAAAATTTGTATAAGAATTTTTTATCACATCAAAAGTTATTTTTTTATTTCTATTTATATCTACTATGCCCCAGTACTCTTCATTTGCAGTGCCGTCATATGGTGTTCCATCGCTATTAGGAGCTGATCCACCAGTATCTTGTTCACTTGGATTTCCTGCTTTCCATAAACCATCTGTGAATTGAAAAATAAAAGAGCCAATATTCTTATCTGAATTATTTAATACATCGCTAATAATTTTTTTATTGGCGTCAGCTTGGGCTTGTTGATTTTCGCCTTTATTGTATTTAGATGTTGATTTTGTCATGAAACTATCAGCTCCAATCTCAGCAAAATACATAGGTTTTTTACTAAGTTTCTCCCACTCTTCAAATATAGATGCCGGCTCATCCCACCTATAAACATTCATACCCCAAACATTGATACTGGATGCTATTTTAAGAGCATCTTTACTTGGCAGATCGCCATGTGCACTAGAGACCAGCCTACTTGGATCTTCTATTTGTATAATCTGGGAAACAAGTTCCATGGATTTATACCAATTATTTATATCCCCACTAAACCATTGTGGATTATAGTTATATTCATTTCCAAGCTCCCACATTAAAATTGCATCATGATTTTTATATTTTCTGATGTAGTTAATAAAAGTACCTGAAACGATATCGAATTTACCTTGTTGGTTATATCCAAAACTAATAACAACCTTAATTCCAGCATTTTTAAATTGATCTAAGACTGCTATATCATCAATAGGCTCATAGACTCTAACAGTATTTATACCAGCCTCTTTCATGAGTGATAAATCTTCTTCCAAGTTTATAAAGTTTCTTTTTGTTTTTCCAATTTCAACTGGGTGATAACAAATCCCCTTCATATAAAATGGGTTATTATTTACAAGCAAAGTATTGTTAGAGATCGTAACTTCAATAGAATGTGCTGAAACTACAAATATTAAAAAAAGAAATTGTAAAAAAGTTTTCATAATTATTATTGATTAATTGGAGGTAGGTTTGAAGTCTCTAATAAAGCATCAAAATCGCCATTAAAAGTTTTTTTAATAGGGTAGCCCCCTCTAGACAAACCATCAAATACATTTTGATCTACTTTTTCCCATAAAGGATATTTTGCTTCGCCATGAACAGTAAAAAGTCCAAAGTGATTTTCAGAGCCATTTTCATTTTGTGAGTCTTTCCATGGCTCATCAAATGCAGAAAAATAAAAACAAGAAATTGATTTCGCTACACAAGCATCGGTAATCATCTTATAGTATAGTCCCAGCTTGTATTCGTCTGCCGCTTCCGTACCACCATAACCATATAGATCTGAAGCTACACTTGACCATCCTGTTTCTCCAATATGAACTTGCTTTGATGAATCAATACCATGAATATATTCTTGAACACTGTTGAATTGACTAAGCTCATACTCAACAGATTTTTGTATGGCGTTTTTAATAATATCTTTTTTACTTAAGTCTTCTGAACCACCAGACAGATTCCAAAAGACTGGATTGTAATAAGTATCATGGAATGCATAGGTATGCATAGATACATAATCTACAGACCTTATTAATTCATCTAGGTCGTCATTATGATATTCCTCTGAACCACCACCCCAAGATGCGAAATTATCAGAACTTGTTATCCATATATTATTATTAATAGTTCCATTAATTTTAAGATCTTGAAGATACTTTACCCATTTTAAAATATATTTTGGTTCTAAATAATAACTTGTTGCCCAATGCACCATAGCCTCATTGCCAACAGCAATGACCTTTACGATATCTTGATAGTCTTGAGCCAATCTAACAGCCTCTGCTATTTCAACTTTATTACCCTCTAAATCTTCTTCATTATGAATTGGTAGATCTGTAAATGCATCCTTGCACTGAACCCATGCGCCTAGCATCACATACATTTCAAAATCTGAATCCGAGCTCTTAAGTTCACTAATTGCTTTTAGCGTATTTTCAGCAAAAGGATGATGAAGGTCATACGTCCTAATAACCCTAAAGCCTTGAGCAAACATTATCTGAAGATCTTCTTTGATATCCTCAATTGAAGGCTGGACCTCACGAGATTTTCCTCTGTAACCACCATAAGAAATAGCAGGATAATTGTTATTACCAATAATATCTTTTGCGTTCTTGCTCATAACCAAATCTCCAGATTTACTACATGAAGCTATTAAAAAAAAAGAAATGAGAAGTAATTTCTTCATTTTTTAACGCTTACATGCAACGCCTTTATTAAATTTGTTCTATTAAATATATTTTGTGAACTTTCAAAGTTTAGCTGATAGCCATTTACAGTTTCCTCAGAACCGTTCATTGAAATAATTTTTATATCTTCTTTATTAGACAGACTATAGATTACTGGCACTTGGCAAATCGTATAAGCTAATGAATTTGATCCTATAGGCATGTATTCAATTTCATTATTTAGATTTACAAATTTAAAAGATTTTTCTTCAGCCATAAATTCATTTTTGCGCAATAAAGTTGGTTCAAAACTAATCTTTCCATTATCAACAAAAAAACCTAACTCATAAAATCTGCTAATGACATCCTCTTTTACTTGTCCTGTCATTCCTGGCTGTTGAACACCTCTACCTCTTGGAGTGTGAGAGTAGGGATCGGTTGGAAAGGCTCCATATAGTTCTGGAGACTTGTTAACACCTATTCCTTCATTTATTTCAAAATAATGATCAAATAATCGTCCTATTGTTTTTGAATCAATATTTTTATCAATAGAAGCTTGAGTAACTTCTGCTGAGGCTAATAATAACTTTGATACCATATGCCAATAAATTGACCCTAGTCCCTCATAACCATAAAAAGTACCAGACCTCCCTGTAAAAGATTTATGATCAAATACAACTTCAAAAATATCTAGTATTAAATCCTTCTCTTCTTTCACAAACTCCATATATTTTGATGGTAAATTATCTAATTCTCTAATTAAGCAGCTAGCATTGTGGAATGAGCCATTAAAGTGATATTTATTATTAATATCTTTTATAACTACCTGGTGATTTCCATCTTTGACTAATAAAGATAAAAGAGAAGATTTATTAAATTCAGTTTCAGGAATAATATTTTTATCTAAAAAACCTAATAAATTCTTATTGGGATAGAGAATATAACTATATTGTTCATCCCAAAATAAAGAACTGCTTTTTAGACTATCTAATACTTTTAAACTTTCTTCTTCAGAAAGATAACCTGAGCTTAAGACTCCAACCTGACCTTCAAGCATCTCAGAAAGTCTATCAATAGAAATTTCATTGGCGCCTAGACTCACAAGATTATAAGCATGATATAAACCATCATTTCTTTTATTGCTATCAATTGTTTCTTCTAAAACTTTTTGCACTATTTCAAGAAAATTGATTACCTTCTTTCTGTCTAGATGTTCTTTAAAACCTGAAAAATTCGATGTATAAATCCTATCTCTGTACTCAGCAGCATTTTCTCCAATTTCATCAACAAACTCTTTTCGAGCTTTATCAGATACATCTGAAGTTAGTTTACAAAAAGATGAGTTAAGTTTTTCAAAGAAGTGAAATAGTTCAGTAGAGATCTCAAATGATGATGCATTATCATTTTTAAGAATAGTAATAAAAAAACATAAAAAACGTCTTAAATAGTAGAGAGTTACCATTGAAACACCATTTCCCACTAGAGCGTTATTTGCATCATTCCACTCTGGTCTTTGTGTGTTCATCCAAATACCAGCATCAGGAATGAAATTTGAAAGCTTAGCTAAAATTGTAGTTAAAATTTTCTCAAAGAAATTTACTTGATGTTTTAACCCTTGATAGTTCCTTAATATTGCTCCGTCAGCACCCTCTTTCTCTCTATCTGATTCAATTTTTTCTGCTAAATCAAAATTAAAATCTATAGTATTTTTAGGATCTTTATAAATAGATTTATAGTCCTTGATAGCATATGGAACATTAGCATATACAAAATCATTCTTATCAAGAAAGGAATTTAGCCTTTGAGGGAAATATTTTTCAGAAAATTCTAAAAATTTGAGAAGGTATATTATTTGATGATCACCCCAATAACCTATATAAGACCATGGATTATCAGCTTCTATTGTTTCCCAGTCAAAGCCATTTTTAGTTAATCTGTATGGATTATATCCATCGAATGTAGATGCATTTAAAAACCGATATATCATGCCGTCAATAAACTGAGGGTATGAATAAGCAAGAGCTTCCCAGTTCTGAAATATATCTCTCCAGTTACCCTGATAATCTAAAACTTTTTCATCTGTAATATCGTCTCTTGTATTAATAGAAAATTTATTCCAAGGTCGACTTGGATCGCCATGCCTTCTGCTAAACTTAATTGGTAAGTACTCTGTAGCCAGTCTTTTGTAGTCTTGAGAGCTGCTTTGATCAATAGTGTTTCTTAAAAATGTAAGATCAAAATGATCAGGCCATTCTATAAAGGTTGAATCCATTTCCTTAGAGCAATATTTGTTTGCATTTGATATATATTTAATAAAGTCACTTTTTTCTACAACATAGTCTTTATCAAATATTCCGCCACGCATAATATTAAACAAGGTGTTTGCAAAATGTCTGATATTTCTTCTTCTATCACTTGAAAGTTGAATTCCATCAGAAGAACCGACAAGTTTATAAAGCTCATTCGATGAATTAAGAATTTCTTCATTAATATCTTCAATTATATTTTTATTTCTAGATAAACTATCTTTAAGTTCTATAAGATCTGAGGAAGATTTATTAATATCAGCTGCAAACATCCATTCTTCTTTTTGACCGCCTTTCAGGCAGAAAGATGATTGAACAAAATAAGCCCCTTTTTCAGCTTTAATATCAGTCTCTTCATTTATATCAAATCCTTTTCTAAAGGCATCCAACTGAAGCGATGATAAAAGTACTTTATTTTCTTTAAGCCCTAAATGAAAAACAATATTGGATTTTAATGCTTCGCTTGGCTCTGCTCTATCAACAATAGTTGCGCTTAAAGCAAAAATTCCTATTTTAGAACCTTTATCTAATTCATTTCTTTTGTAAGCATCAGCTAAATTACTTGTATTATTTTGAATACTTTCATCAAGACCCCAAGGCAATATATTTTGAAACCCATCAAGCAATGTAACTGTTATATCATCATTGTTTAGATTCTTGATCGAAGAAGTTTTTACAAAACCGTATTTATCACAAGTTGTCCATTGATATGAAAATTTAAGTCCTAGATCATTATTAATCTCTTCAAAAATGACTTTGTTTCCTCTCAGGTTTTTATAGAGGTTTCTTATATTTTGATATATAAAATCAGATGTTTTGGTAAAAGGTTCCCAAAGATAGTTTCTATTATTTTTCTGAACATGGAAGATAGATTTACTTCCAGTTACTTCATAGGATTCAGTAATTTTGTCATCAGTATAATAAGGAAATAGTGCATTGTTACTATTTTTCCTCCCAGCACTAAGAGCTCCTGTTGACGAAATGAAAAGCCAGTGGTCATAAGCACTCACAATACTCATAAAAAATGGTCTCATTTTATTTACATTAGAAATCTTATAAAAATTTTCTTTATTTATAACAACTTCTTTTCCTTCTATATTTAATTCAGATGCATTGATTAAGCTATCGCCAAGATATAACTCTTTTCTATTTGTCATAATTTACTATGCCTTATTAATATTTTTTTTATAAAAATTTAGATTGCCATGAAGGCAAGCATGCTCTTTCTCGACAATACCAATCTTAACCATTTCAAGAATTTGTAAATGAACTAATTTTTTATCGCCATAAAAATATTCAACAAACTTATCCTTATCCATAATTTTAAAAATTGATCTAATGAGTCCGCCTGCAATATAAACACCTCGACCTGAAATAAAAGTTAAAGCCATATCTGAAATAGTCTCAGCCAAAGATTTAATAAACCCATCTATAACAAGATTTGCCATATCATCATTAGAGCCATAACGAGCAACTATATCTTCAGAAGTCATTCTCACTCCTGTTTTATATTCATAAATACTTGAAATAGCTTTGCCTGATAATACATCTTCAAGAGTCCTAAAATGATCATCATTTTCAATAAAGTAATTTTTTAAAAGTGTTTTTGTTAGTCCGGTTGTATTACCGATTTCGGTAGGAGTAACCTTATCGTCTCCAATAAGTAATGCTGCTCCAAGACCAGTACCTGGACCAATAAAGAAACTATTATTATTAAACTTTGATCCATCCTTTATAAGTGATATATCCTTATCTTCATAAGCAGCCAAGCTATGACCAATAGACTCCCAATCATTTAATAAATGACATGTTTGAAAATTAAATGATTCCTGTATATCTTTTTCGTTAATAGAAAAGTCTCTATTAGTCATAGTAATTGAACCATTAATTTTTGGTCCAGCTACGGATATAACCAAGTTATCTATATTTTTTCCTTCGATAAGATTGGCTAAAATATCATTAAACCCTTTAATGCATGAAAGTTTAATTTTATTTGTATCTTTAAGAGAAGATAAATCACCATCAGCATACGCATATCTTAAATTTGTTCCACCAATATCAATTAATAGTACTTTACTCATAACTTACTGACTTTATTTTGCAGGCATTATAGCCTTTGTTATTAATATATTTCACTGAATGCACATCAAGTATCCAATTACCTTCCGTCGAAAATGAAGCCCTAGAAGTAATTGAAGAAAGATTAAAATTATCAACTTCTAGACAGGCAAGAGGTATCTCAATTACTTGCCACTCATTTGTTTTATTATCTGCAAGAGCGTTGGATAAATCGAAAGACTGATAACAAATATTAGAACCTGAATTTTTAATACTTTCTTCAGTCTTAGAGCAACCAATGTTAAAGCTTATTTTTTTATTAGATACTTTATTTGGTCTCACGACTAGTTGAATAGCGCCTTTGTTCATATAAGTTAGATCTTCACTTGCCCCACTAGCTATTTCCCAAGATTTATATGAAATCTGATTACCAAAATTTATATTTTTTGCATCATCTTGTTTTTTAAAATCAAATTTACTAATACTAATACCGGACTGCAAATGTTCAAATACGTCAGAACTAATTCCCTCATATGTTATTTGATTTTTAATTGGATCAAAATATGATATTACCTCTCTATAGGAAGGATATGCCGAACCTACAAACAAAGTAACTTCAGATGGGGCTGGTTTGGAATCTTCAACATTAACTAAATCTATAAATATATTATCTTTATATGAAAGGCCATACTTATACTTAAATAATGGATCATAGTTTGCATCACCAAAGTTAAGTTCAAATTGAGATGAGTTTTTAGGCCACGAATAAGATAGCTTCCCTTTAAAATCATAAGATATCTTATTTTCCTGATTTGTAAATATTACATCAGTTACCCCTTCTATTGCAGAGCCAGGAAGCCACAACTGAACAAATGCATCTGATAAATTTAATTCTTCATTTATGATTAACGGTCTGCCAGAAATAAATAAAGAAACAGATGATATTTTTTGATCACTGATTTGCTTCATATAGTTTTTAAAACTTTTATCATGATTCTGATAAAAAAGAGTTTTTCTATCTCCATCTCCTTCGGCATATGGATCTTCTCCATATACAAAAATTACAAGATCTGGTTTTTTCTTATAGTTGGCATTATCTGAAAACTCAACAGTGCTTCCATTAGACTCAGCTTTTAATTTGATTGCCTCAAAAATACTTAAAGAATTAGGAAATTCATCATTAGTGTTTTCTCTCCCCTGCCATGTTATTGTCCAACCTCCCATGTGTTTTGTAATCTTGTTTGCTGAATCTCCAATAACTAAAATATGCTTGTTGGATGTTATTGGAAGAGTTTTATTATTATTTTTAAGAAGAACTATTGACTCTCTAACTGCTTGTCTTGCTATGTCTTTATGACGAGAATCACCAATATAATTAAAGGGATATTCATGCGGCTTTCTTTCATTAAACATACCTAGGAGATATTTAACAGATAGTATATTTTTAACAGCTTGATCTAATCTTTCTTCTTTAATAATACCTTCTTTAACTTGCCTTAAGGTATTGATATAAAGTGGTTTCCACTCATCAGGAGCCATAAAAATATCTACCCCAGCATTAAAAGATTCTGGGCAGCTTTCTTTTGAACACCCAGGGACTTGCCCATGTCCATTCCAATCCCCTACAACAAGACCTCTAAAACCCATTTGATCACGGAGGATGTTATTTAATAAATACTCGCTACCATGAGCTTTTTGACCATTCCATGAATTAAAACTAGCCATTACCGTTTGGATACATGAATTAATTGCATCAAAATAAGGTTTGCCATGAATATCTTTTAACTTTTGCTCACTAAGAATAGTATTACCTTGATCTACTCCATTTTTTGTGCCGCCATCTCCTAAGAAATGTTTTGCAGTTGCTAAAACATGATTATCATCAAGGAACTCTTTTCCCTCTCCTTGAAGTCCCTTAATCATTGCTTCTCCAAGTAAAGATACAAGCTCAGGATCCTCTGAGTATCCTTCATAAGTTCTACCCCATAAATCATTTTGAGGAACTGCTATTGTTGGTGCAAATGTCCAAGGTATGCCAGTTGAAAGAACCTCTTTAGCTACAACTTCCCCAATACTTTTAATAAGACTAGCATTCATGGTTGAGCCAAGGCCTATATTATGGGGAAAAATAGTTGCTCCAATTACATTGTTATGACCATGAACAGCATCAGTGCCCCATAGAATAGGTATTACTATCCCCTCAACAACAGGAGATGCATCATAATATTCCTTACTTAATTCCTTCCAGTCATTTATAGAACTATTCTTATTTTTGTTAGGGAATTTGCCGCCACCATTTAAAAATGTGCCTAGTTGATATGCCTTAGCTTCTGCTGGAGTAACCTCATCAATATCTGGCATTATTATTTGCCCAACCTTTTGCTCTAAGGTCATTTTATTAATTAAATTATTGATTAGATCATAGTCTACAGATACGATGCATTGATTGGTATTAGACCAATCTACAGAATCATTCAATACATTTTCTGATTGATCTATCCCCTTGCTACATGAAGAAATAAATAGAATAGATAAAATAAATATACTTTTTTTCATTTTTATAAATTTTAATTAAATAACCCATAAATTAAAGCAAGAACACTTACCACAATTACAGTATTAACATTAAAAGATTTTGAGGTACTAAAATTAATGCCATTTAAATCAATTGCTTTTGGTTGGTCTTGGTATCCCTGAATTAAAGAAGTCATGTAACATCCAAATGCTGAGGCAAAAAATACAACACCCATTCTGTGTATATATGGAAAATCTGGCAGAAGATATAACATACCAACAGATAAGATAAGTGATAATATGGCTGCAATTAAGACTGATAGTGTTGTTGCCTTTTTCCAGAAGAGAGCAACCAAAAATATTACTAATATCCCAGGAGTAAAAAATCCAGTAAAGTTTTGTATATGTTGAAAGATAGAATCAACACTGCCTAGAAGAGGCTTTGCCACTATCACAGCTATTGCCAATGAAATAACTACTGCCTTTCGACCTGTATTTATTAACTTTGCTTGAGAGACTTCATTTTTTGAGAACGTCTTATATATATCCATCGTAAATATAGTACTAATACTATTTGTCATGGATGCTAATGATGAAACTATTGCAGCAATAAGTGCTGCAAAAGTAAGCCCTAAAAGACCATTTGGTAGGAGTGACATCATTGTAGGATATGCTTGATCAGATTTCTCTAAAACTGGAAATAGCATAGCAGCACAAATCCCTGGTAAAACTATTACAAGAGGCATTAAGAGTTTTAAATATGCAGCAAACATAACACCTTTTTGTGCTTCTTTTACAGATTTTGCTCCTAGAGCTCTCTGGGTAATATATTGATTAAATCCCCAATATGCAAAATGACCTATCCAAACTCCTGCACCAATCAAAATCCATATACCTGGAAGATTTTGATATGAGGGATTATCTGGAGATAAGATCATATCAAATTTGTCAGGTAACTCTGTGTAAACAATACTTAAGCCCTCTAAAACACCTTGTCCTTGGGATATCTTGCCTAAAGCTATAAAAGATACTGCTAAGCCACCAAAAATTAGAAGGATCACTTGAACTATATCTGTCATAGCTACAGCCTTAAGACCTCCAGACAATGAATAAGCAAGTGAAAGAAGTGCTAAAACTATCAACCCATTAGATAGTGACAAGCCTGTAAGAGTATTTATAGCTAATGATCCTAGCCACAAAACAGTAGTTAAGTTAATAAATACATAAACAGTTAACCAAAAAAAAGATAAAACAAGGCTCACTCTTTTATCAAATCTTTGTTCTAAAAACTGAGGCATTGTATAAATTCTTTTTTCTAAAAATAAAGGAAGGAAAAACTTAGCCATAACTATCAATGCTATTGCTGCTGTAAGTTCCCATACAGCAATTGCCATTCCAACAACAAAGCCCTGTCCTGACATTCCAATAATTTGTTCTGCGGATATATTTGCAGCTATTAAAGAAGCTCCTATAGCCCACCAAGGTAAAGATCTTCCAGCTAAAAAATAGTCTTCAGCACTTCGCTCTTGTCCTGACTGGTTTCTAGAAACATAAGTTGCTAAACCAATAATGCCTACACAATATAGCCCAACAATTATCCAATCCAATGTATTAAACATATCCTCTCCAAAAATAAATTTATACGTTACTTGCTATTATTTTAATATTCTTAAGTTTTTTAGTAATTTCAAACCATGATTTGTTTTTAATAAAATTCTCAGGAATCACTGATGATGATCCTGAAGCAATCACATTACTAAGCTGTAAGTAATCTTTTATATTTGTTTCTGTAATTCCACCAGTTGGTATGAATGAAATATCTGGAAACACTGACTTGTAAGCACTTAATCTTTTAGTCCCACCAGAAAGCTCTGCTGGAAAAAATTTTAATATTTTATGACCAAATTCTGAAGCCTGCATTATTTCGGATGGAGTCTGAATACCTGGTATTAATAAAATATTTTTTTGTTTTGCATAACTTGATAATTTTTCTGAAAATCCAGGTGTAATAATAAAAGTAGCGCCTGACTGTATAGCTAAATCTATATCACTTGTTCTTCTAATCGTTCCTACACCAAGAAAAATATCAGGATAATTCTTAAAATATTTTAATATTTTTTTAACTCTTTCATCTCTTAATGTCACTTCAATAATAGGTGTATCTGCTTTAATTAAACAGTCACAAATTTTTGAGACATCCTCTTCTGAGACCAGGGTACCCAGGGGTATTATTTTTAATTCTGTTATTAATTTCAAAACATCCATCAGAATATAGATGCTCCAGTATCCACAGATTTAACATTCTCTCTAAATGCTTTGAATAGCTCTCTTCCAATTCCTTCAGCGTTATTTGATACTTTATATAATTCTCTTGTGTTTAAAGTTTTTTCATCAACCTGGAGGTTGAATGTACCATTATTTATATCTATATCAATTTTATCATCTGTTTGTATCTTACCAATTAATCCACCAGTATTGGCTTCAGGAGAGATATGAATGACAGCAGGAACACTTCCTGAAGCTCCAGACATTCTTCCATCAGTAAGTATAGCTACTTCAAAACCTTTTGACTGGAGAACATTTAATGGAGAAGTTAATTTATGAAGTTCAGGCATTCCATTTGATGATGGCCCTTGCCCCCTTACTACAATAATACAATCTCTATCCAATTTACCTAAACCAAAGGCTTCAAGAACCTCATCTTGACTATCAAAAACAATAGCAGTACCGTCAATATGATTAATATTTGATTTTAGTGAAGAAGTTTTTATAATCCCTCTTCCTATATTTCCTTCAATTATTTTTAAGCCACCTGACATATTAAATGGATTATTTGAGTCTCTAATAATACTTTGATCTGTGATTTGAGATGGAGTATTCCATACCAATTCATTATTTTTTATTTCAATTTTATTTCTGTAAACAGACAAATCATTACCTAGCAAAGTTTGAACATCAGGAAATAAAAAACCTCCATCTAGAAGAGACCCTATAAAAGCAGCGACTCCACCAGCGGCATGAAATTCATTTACATCTGCTGATCCATTTGGGTATACGTTTGTGATTGTGGGCACAATAGCTGAAAGGTCGTTCATATCATCTAGAGTTATATTAAATCCACAAGATTCTGCCATGGCTATTAAGTGGATTGTCAGATTTGTTGAGCCTCCACTAGCTATCAAGCCAACCATTCCATTAACCCAACTTTTTGAAGAAAGCATTTCACCAGTCTTCATTCCTTTATTTTTTAAATCAAGAACAGCTTGAACAGTCCTATCAATGATTAGTTGCCTTTCTGCTGATTCTGGTGATACAAATGAGGAGCTAGGGAGTTGTAACCCCATAACCTCCATAATAAGCTGATTAGTATTTGCAGTTCCATAAAATGTACATGTACCAGAAGAATGATAAGCAGCTTGCTCTGAGCTGATTAAAGTTGATCTATCAACTTCTCCATTAGCAAATTTTTTACGCACAACATTTTTATCAGCATTAGATATGCCCGTTGGCATAGGGCCTGCAGGTATAAAAGCTATAGGCAAATGACCAAAACTTAATGAGCCAATTACCATACCTGGTACTATTTTGTCACATACGCCTAAACAAATTGCAGCATCAAAAACATTATGAGATAGGCCTACGGCCGTAGATAATGCAATAACATCTCTACTAAAAAGAGATAATTCCATTCCAGGCTCACCTTGAGTAATACCATCGCACATTGCCGGAACTCCACCTGCAACTCTAGCAATCGCATTTCTTTTTAATGATGATTCTTTAATTACATCTGGGTAATCTTTTAAAGGTGCATGAGCAGACAACATATCGTTGTATGCAGAAATGATACCTATGACATCAGCACCATCAGCAGCGTCACCTTGTTGAGCTTTATCACATGAAGCAAATGCATGGGCAATATTACTACATCCCATATTTTTTCTAGCAGACTTACTGTGCTCAGAAGCTAGATTTATTTTATTAAGATAATCAGATCTTAAGGTTTTGCTTCTTTCTTCGATTCTTTTTTGAATTTCAATAATTTTACTGTTCATTTTTATTTCTTATTTCCATTTTTCCAAGACCTATATTCTCTTTTTAATAGAAGATCTGAGTTTGATGGGCCCCAGCTACCAGAAATATAGTCTTCCATTGGAACGTCTTCAGATTTCCATAAATTAATAATGTTGTCTATCCAAGACCAAGAGGCTTCTACTTCATCCCTTCTAACAAATAGTGCTGTGTTTCCTTTTATGACATCTAAAAGCAACCTCTCATAACAATCCTGATGTCCAATTTCATTATAATCATGAAGATTTAAATCTAGTGGAAGTTCCTGTAAGTCAAAACCAGTTACATCAGGTTTCTTTGTATTTAGTTTTAAATCAATACCTTCATCAGGATGAATCCTAAGAACTAATTGATTGGGAGCTAGAGATTTTTGATCAGAAAAAATATTATGAGGTACATTTTTATATCTAACTACAATCTCAGAAGATTTTGATTCCATTCTTTTGCCTGTTCTTATATAAAATGGAACACCAGCCCACCGCCAATTATTTATGGCAACCTTAAGTGCAACAAAAGTTTCAGTATTTTTTATTGGATCTACTCCATCTTCATCCTTATATGCGCATGCGGCTTTCCCTTTTGAAATGCCATCAGTATATTGTGCTCTAACAGAGTCAATACTAATATTATCCTTATTGAAGGATTGTAAGGACTTAAGAACCTTTAATTTTTCATCCCTGACTGATTCGTTATTTATTGAAACAGGTGGCTCCATTGTTATAAGACAAAGAATTTGAAGCAAATGATTTTGGACCATATCGCGAAGAGCTCCAGTGTCATCATAATAATTTCCTCTACCCTCTACACCAAGATCTTCAGCAACAGTTATTTGAATATGATCAATAGCTGCATTTGACCAGCTTCTTTCAAAAATAGTATTCCCAAATCTTAATGCTAATAAATTTTGAACAGCTTCCTTTCCTAAGTAATGATCAATTCTATAAATTTGATGCTCCTCAAATCCATTAGCTAAAGAATCATTTATTTCATTTGATGTTTCTAGATTTGTACCAAGTGGTTTTTCAACAACTACTCTGCAATTCTTATTGACTAAATTATATGACTTAAGATTATTTGATATTGTTTGATATAAAAATGGTGGGGTAGCTAAATATAGAATAACAGAACGGTCTTCTGGTAATTTTTCAAATACATTCCAGTCTTCTTCAGAATTAATATCTAGCTTTAAATAACGCAATCTCTTTGAGAAAGTTTGCCATGGCTCTTCATGATTATCAAAACCATGAAAATATTCTGCTAGTGATCTTTTAACCATAGCAATATAGTCTTCATTTGAAAGTTCTTTTGAACCAACGCCAACTATTTCACTACTTTCATCAAAAGAAGATAAGATTTCTTGACGAAACATTGCAGGTAATAGTTTTCTATTTGCTAAATCACCGGTTCCACCAAATAAATATAAAGAAAATGTATTAAGCATCATTAAAGCCATCCTCTAGAAATTGGATTCTATTTAATTGAATTGAAAATTCAGTAATAAATCTTGCAGCATAGGCACCATTAATAACTCTATGGTCATAAGATAATGAAACTGGCATCTGTTGGGATACTTTAATTTCACTATTTTCAAGAGATAAATGATCAAATGTTTTAGATAAACCTAAAATACCTACCTCAGGTGGATTAATAATTGGTGTGAAATACTTACCACCAATTCCACTAAGAGAAGAAATGGTAAAAGTAGCACCTTTTAATTGATCAACTTTTAACTTTCGATCCTTTGCTTGGGTAGCTAGCTCAAATACTTCATCAGAAATCTGAAGAACAGTTTTATTTTGCACATTTTTGATGTTTGGAACAATTAGCCCGTCAGGTGTATCTACTGCAACTCCAATATTAAAATAGTTTTTTTGAACAATATTTAATAGATCAGATGTTAATGATGTGTTCATTATTGGGAATAGTTTTAATGTCTCTACTGTTGCCTTAATGATATATGCGAGTGGCGATACCTTAGTTTTATATTTTGTATTTAGTTTTTTTCTTAATTCAAGAAGTGCTGTTATATCAGCATCATCATGCTGAGTTACATGTGGGATATTTATCCAAGATGTATGGAGGTTTTTTGAGGCAGTTTTCTGAAACTTAGACAGCTTATTAATCTTAACTTCACCCCATTTCGAGAAATCAATATCGGGTTGAATTGGCTTGAATTCTGATTGGGTATTGTTATTTAATTTATTTGAAACAAATAAATGCAAGTCTTCTTTTAGAATTCTTCCTTTAGGTCCACTCCCTGCAACTTCATTAAGATTAATTCCAAACTCTCTGGCGAGCTTTCTGGTTGCTGGCCCTGAGTGAATTGAAGAGTTTTTATAGCCAGATATTTGAGAAGGTATTTTATTTGGTAAAGGTTTTTCTATTGATTTTTCTTGAGTTGCAAGTGTTTGATTTACATCATCTTGAGCAGTTTTATTAGATAAGTTTTTTTCTATAGCGTTGTTTAGTTCTATTATTTCTATATCAACAAAAGGCATTCCTGTTTTAGCCATATCTCCAACAGAAACCTTAATGCTTTTCACAACACCATCAACAGATGCAGGTATTTCCATTGCAGCTTTATCAGTTTCGAGAATCATTATTGGATCTTCAGAATCTACTTTTTGATCAAGCTCAACACAAATCTCTATAACCTCTGCTTCTTCTACCTCTCCAAGGTCTGGAACGTTAATAGATTTTAGCTTAATCTCACTATCTTCATTAATGGCAGTATTCGTTAAAGGCGGTTCTTCTGATTTGGCATCTTGTTCAACATCTTTACTATCAGATGAGTTTGATTTATTTTGTGATTCTTCTTTTGCAGTCTCTATATCAACAAAAGGCATTCCTGTTTTAGCCATATCTCCAACAGAAACCTTAATGCTTTTCACAACACCATCAACAGATGCAGGTATTTCCATTGCAGCTTTATCAGTTTCGAGAATCATTATTGGATCTTCAGAATCTACTTTTTGATCAAGCTCAACACAAATCTCTATAACCTCTGCTTCTTCTACCTCTCCAAGGTCTGGGATATTAATTGTAGATAATTCTGTCATTAAGCTTCCCACGGATTAATTTTTGTTGAATCTACACCTATATCTTTATAAATTTTATCTAAAATATCTTTATTTAGATTACCATTTTTGTATAAAGTATATGCTGATGCTCTAACAATACTATTTGCATCAATTTCAAAAAATTCTCTTAACATTTCTCTAGAATCACTTCTTCCAAAGCCATCTGTCCCAAGCACAGTAAAGTCTTCATCTATATATGGTCTTATTTGTTCTGCATAAGATCTCATATAATCTGTAGATGCTATTACAGGAATTGGATTAGATTCAAAGCATGTTCCCACATATGATTTCTTTTCTTTTGAGTTTGGATTTAACTGGTTATATCTTTCAGTTTCCATGCCATCTTTTCTTAATAAATTAAAGCTAGTTACACTCCAAACTTCTGCTGATATTTTATACTTTTGAAGGATATCTCTTGCATTTATGGACTCTCTTAATATTGATCCAGATCCAAGCAATCTGATAACAGGCTTATCTGCCTCAATAAGCTTATACATTCCTCTAATAATTCCATCTTCAGAGTCTTCAGGCATTTGTGGATGTTGGTAATTTTCGTTAGTTGTAGTTATGTAATAAAAATAATTTTTTTGATCAACATACATTTTTTGTATTCCGTCTTTAATAATGACTGCGACTTCGTAAGAAAAAGCAGGGTCATAAGACAAACAATTTGGTATGGTTGAGGATAAAATATGACTATGCCCATCTTGATGCTGAAGGCCCTCACCATTAAGTGTTGTTCTTCCTGATGTAGCACCAATTAAGAAACCTTTTGCCTGTGCATCTCCTGCAGCCCATGCTAAATCATGAATTCTTTGGAATCCAAACATTGAGTAAAATAAATAAAATGGGATCATTGGGTAGTCGTAATTGGAATATGCTGTTGCCAGTGCAGACCAAGCCGAGAAAGCTCCAGCTTCTGTAATTCCCTCTTCAAGCATTACGCCTTCTTTCGATTCTTTGTACCACATCACCTTATCAGCATCTTCTGGTTCATAATTTTGACCAGCAGAAGAATATATACCAACTTGTCTAAACAAAGCCTCCATTCCAAACGTTCGAGCCTCATCAGGAACTATTGGAACAATTCTTTTTCCAATATCCTTATCTTTTAAGAGATCTGTAAGCACTCTTACTGCCGCCATAGTAGTAGATATTTTTCTTTCTCCAGTTCCCTCATAGAGCTTTGTAAATGGTAAATCATTTGGTGAGGGTAAAACCTCTGAGATATTTCTTCTTCTTGGTATCGGTCCACCAAGTCCGTCACGTGTTTTCTTAAGATATTGAATTTCTGGTGAATCATCCGCAGGCCTTACATAAGGAATCGATTCAATTTCATCATCAGTCACTGGGATATTAAATTTATCTCTGAATGCTTTAATATTATCCATTGAAAGCTTTTTAACTTGATGAGTTGTATTGTCAGCTTCTCTTGATCCTACACCATAACCCTTGGTAGTAAGAGCAAGGATAACTGTAGGCGCTCCTTTAGAATTGACTGCTTTATGGTAAGCAGCATAAACTTTATAAGGATCGTGACCACCTCTATTTAATTTATAAATATCCTCATCAGTAAGATCTTTAACAATCTCTAAAGCACTTGGATCTTTGGCAAAGAAGTTTTCTCTAGTATAAGCCCCGCCCTTAGCTTTAAAATTTTGCATTTCTCCATCTAAGACAGCATCCATAATATCCTGAAGTTTGCCCTCTTTATCTTTTGCCATAATTGGGTCCCATTTTCGACCCCATACAACCTTAATCACATTCCACCCAGCTCCTCTGAAGGAACCTTCAAGTTCTTGAATAATTTTTCCATTACCTCTAACAGGTCCATCTAGTCTTTGTAAATTGCAATTAATAACAAATATTAAATTTTCTAATTCTTCTCTTCCTGCTAGAGCAATTGCTCCTTTAGATTCAGGTTCATCCATTTCACCGTCGCCACAAAAAACCCAAACCTTTCTATCATCTCTAGGAACCAAGCCTCTTGCTGACATGTATCTCATAATATGAGCTTGGTATATACCCATTATTGGTCCAAGACCCATTGATACTGTTGGGAACTGCCAATATTCTGGCATTAACCAGGGATGAGGGTATGAAGATAAACCAGGCTTCTTTACTTCTCTTCTAAAATTATCAAGATCATCCTCGCTAAGATGCCCCTCTAAAAAACTTCTAGCATATATTCCAGGAGAAGAATGTCCTTGATAATAAATAAGGTCTTCCAACTGGCCTTCTGAGCCTTTAAAGAAGTAATTGAAACCTACATCATATAAAGTTGCCGCAGATGAAAAAGTTGAAATATGGCCACCAAGATCATCATCATTCATATTTGCTCTAAGCACTATTGCAAGTGCATTCCACCTAATTAAAGATCTTATCCTTCTTTCCATGAACAAATCACCAGGCATAGAAGCTTCATCTTTAGCAGGAATAGAATTTCTAAAGGGGGTTGTCAAGTTATAAGAAGGTATTGCGCCTTCTTCATTTAATTTTTTTGCTAATTTGGTCATTATAAAAGAGGCTCTTTCTATACCCTCTTCTTTTATAACGCTATTGATTGCCTCCAACCATTCATTTGTTTCAATTGGATCTAAGTCTTTAGACAAATCTAGTTACCTTTTAAAAATTTAGTATCCTATTTTACTTTAGATGATGTTAAAAATATACATTAATCACATCATAAGTTGAATATTGTAAATAACTTACATACAGCTATAATAATTGGACATGATTTTAGATAACCTAGTAAATGGTGAGATTAAGCTCAGCAAGTCAGAGAAGTGGATTGCTTTATCTGTATTAAACAATCCATCAAAAGTTATTAATCAATCCATCACATCCCTTGCCAGCGATGCTGGGGTCAGCCTGCCAACCGTTAACAGATTTTGTAAAAAACTTGGGTTTGATGGTTATCCAGCTTTCAAAATACAGATTGCCCAAGAAATAACAAATACTAATGACTTGTTAGATAGGTTTAATGTGGACAAAGATACTCCAGAAGTTGTTAAAAGAGTTATGGCTGATATCCAATCTACAATTGTAAATGTTGGACAAAACTTAAACCCTGTAGCAATCGATAAAGCTACAGATTTTTTGGCCTCAGCTCAAAGCATTACTTTTTTTGGTTTGGGTGGATCAGGCCCGGTTGCGCTAGATGCTCAACATAAATTTTTTAGATTTGGTGTGCCTGTGGTTGCTCATACCGACTATATTAATCAAAGGATGATTGCATCTATGATGAAGGAAGGAGACCTATTAGTACTTATTTCTTTCACTGGAAGAACAACTGAAATTGTTGAAACTGCTAAAGTTG
>Ga0209119_1000136_pt1 | contig 73886 bp, 67 predicted proteins | sample COG_03_FD_184747 | JGI IMG/M metagenome (GOLD analysis project Ga0209119, IMG submission 184747) | Pelagic Microbial community sample from North Sea - COGITO 998_met_03 (SPAdes) (version 2) | ecosystem: Environmental > Aquatic > Marine > Neritic zone/Coastal water | place: Helgoland, sampling...
ATGAAATATTATAATGTTGAGCGACTACATTCAGCTAATTTGGATCAATCGCCAATTGAATTTGAAAACTCCTTTAGAAAAGTGTCCGGTTGGACTTGACCAGAACATACCGCCTGCCGTAACGGAGTATAGGTAAAATAAAACGTCATTTTTCCTAAAATCAAAATACTCTGTGCCTTATATTTTCCATATTGACATCTATTTTATATTCTTAAGGGAGTGAAAGTCGGCTATTTTTCGTCTATTAATCAACTGTTTTCACATAATTCAGAATTTAAAACAAGCGCTTCCCGCTGTTGTGCAAACCAGCTCAGAATATTGCTTATGATGATGAACGGCTTTTATTCAAACAGACTTATCTGAGGCGGTGCTCGACTTTGTGGGGGTAATAATTAAACGACTTCGTCATTTTTTGTATTCAGGTGACTGAGTATCTTTTGGATCACCAATGGATGTGCTTCATGAAAATGGATATTTAAATGACTTCGGGCGTCCTGCCCTTCACCCCTGCGGAGCCAGCCTCCGGCTGTTCAAAATCGCTCCCGGCGGTTTTGTCAGCGCTGAGCCAAATCGTTGGATCAATGTTACCGCACCCGCTTGCGCCGTCTGTTTGTTATAGCCTGCTTTTTTAGTGATATGGGTGGCAAGTGTGCGATACACAATACCCAGTACTTTTCCCATGATGTGGGGATAGCTAGCACACAAAAATCTAAGTTGAAAAGGGAAGCTCAATACCCATTGCCTAATGGGCTCATGGGGCAACACATCATCAACCATCAAGGCAGCGCTTTCTGCCATTCGCCGCACACCACAGCTGGGGGTCTGGCAGACCACGACTAAAATCCTCGGCGTGATGACGTGCAAGTTGCACAAATGCCGCAGGCGCATGGATGCGCAGGAGCGGCCAACTAAACGCAACCAAGTGCTCATGATGACAATCTTCACAACGTACTCGCAAAAACCCATATTCCAAACGACCGCACTTGAGGTACGCTTCAAATTCTGACCGCACATATTTGGGTAAATATTTATCTTGTTGCCCCATGTGGCTCAGAAACTGTGGGTAATATTTTTCAATAATCTGATAAAGAAGGGTTTGTTCTGGTTTATGACGTTCATACTTTACCGTCCCCTCTCTTCCGGCATCCTTGACAATAGACATACATCACTCCAATAGATGTATTTTTATACAGTATAGGTGTGTTTTTTATTGTCGGCATGCTGGGACTTTATCGCGAAAACCAGTTTAACTGTAGTGACTCCGAATGACGGGTATTGGCATAAACTTCCCCCTCAGGTTTGATACTCGGCTGACCGCTTTTAGGCTCACAGCGGCCTGTCAGAGAACTTCTTCTCAACGAATGCAGCACATTCGAGCCAGTCAGTTTTAGCTCATTAACTCAATAACAACTCTCTTTTTCACCTACTTTTCCTTGTACCCTTCGTGCCCTCTGTGAGGATAATACTGTTGATTTAAACCTATCGACTCGTTTCAGCATGTTATAGGCGTATATGAAACGGTCATACAAGATGACAAGGTACAAAATTGGAGGAATGATATTTAAAGGGAGAGTGTTCTAATCGTGTATAGAAATAGCTAACAGAATAAAAATAAAAACGGTCAATGCTGCCATTAGAGACCGTTTCGACAAATTATGATGCTGTTGTATTTATTCAATACTGGGCTCTTACGCACAGATTCAACAAAGCTAAAAATTACTGCCCCTGCCACATAGGCAATTACTGGGGTCAACAACATGATAAATAAAGAAATATGATGAAACATAGTCACCCCCTTATTTAGCTTCGGTTCTGCTAGCCTTAACGTTTTCAGTTTTAAGGTCAGTGATAGAAACATTAGCTATATAACTCTTTTCTTCACTAAAGCTTACGTGGTTAGCTACCGTCAATATTGCCAAACTCAGGTTATTTTTGATTTCTTGTTGTGCCACTTCCATCGCTTGATTCACCATGCCGCTTACATATTTTTCTAATGAAACGTTCTCGGCTTGAGCTGTTGAAGCGAAGACTAAAGAAGAAGTAAGTGCGATGGCAGTGATGTTAGATTTAGTGAACATGATATTTTCCTTTGGTTCAGTAAGTGATAACTGTTTTTAAAGACCTTTTTAAAAGACCTGCTTTTAAATGGTGTGAACAGTTATTGTTTAAGTCGCAGTATCCTTTGCGATAGTTGTGCCAATCATGAAATTAATTTTATCTATCTGATTTGTATATATTTTATTTAAATGCTCAGGGGAAAAGATGTGTGCATATATTGTTCAACCCAAAAAATTGGTTAAATTTACTACTATTTTAGTGAATTTAGCCAATCATCTCAGATTGAAATTGTTTTGCCTTCGACTGGGCCTCTAACAACACATCCAAAGCATCTGTTAACAGCTCAACACCCGCATTGGCTTTAGTGCCATTTTGACTCAAGTATCTGCGCCAAATACGCCCGCCAGGCTGGCCTTGAAACAGGCCCAACATATGCCTAGCAATATGCCATGGCCTGGCACCTTGAGCCATTTGCTGCTCTACGTAGGGTAACATCGCCATCACTATTTCAGCCCGGGTTTTACTGGCACACTTGCCTTGATAAAAACGTTTGTCGACTTCAGCTAAAATGTAAGGGTTGCTATACACCTCGCGGCCTATCATCACGCCATCCAAATGTTCAAGATGAAGCTGCACCTCATCTAAGGTTTTTACACCACCGTTTAAACTGATATGTAAATCGGGAAACTGTTGTTTTAATTGATACACACGGTCGTACATTAAGGGGGGGACATCACGGTTTTGTTTTGGGCTTAATCCTTTTAGCCAAGCTTTGCGGGCATGCACAATAAAGGTCTTGCAACCTGAGGCAGCTACCACCTCAATAAAGCGAGTTAAGTCTTGGTATTCATCCATTTCATCAATGCCGATCCGTGACTTGACCGTGACGGGAATATCCACCTCTGCCTGCATACTATTAATACAAGCAGCCACAGTGTCTGGTTCAGCCATTAAACACGCGCCAAACCGTCCATTTTGCACTCGGTCGGAGGGGCAGCCTACATTGATGTTCACTTCATCATAACCGTACTTTTGTGCTTGCGCAGCACAGCGCGCCATATCAGTCGGATTAGAGCCGCCCAGTTGTAATGCGACTGGGTGCTCTTCTTGGTTATACCCAAGATAATCGCCTTTGCCAAAAATGATCGCCCCAGTGGTCACCATTTCGGTATATAAAAGCGCGTGTTGTGAAATTTGCCTAAGGAAATACCGACAATGTTTATCTGTCCAATCCAGCATGGGCGCAACAGAAATAGTGCGATTAATAGGTTTACTCATAGATTGCCTCGCCAATGTGGAATTTAGGGCGCGCATTCTAGCTGATTTCGCTTGCCAGCACTAGTGGACTTATTAAGCTGGCACTTAAGTCATCCAGTTAACTGACTAACAAAATAGATCCTAAGTAAATGTAATTGATCGTACGTGACTTGTTCGTTGAGACTGTCGTAAACAGGTTTGAGTCGCTCATATGAATGCTCCGTAAAAGCAGCTAAAGCTGCATCGATATGGATTTGACTCAGACCAGATTGATCCAATAACAATGTGGGTTGTGCAAACGTGTGCCCATCTTGCGCATAGCGGTATAAGTGATTAATGATAGTGCCGTCTTTTACCTTAAACTGCTGGGCTAAAGATGTAATAGATTGTCCAGCCTGATAGGCGTTGACGATTTCGGTACTGCGGATACTGGCGTTAGCATTGGTGCTTTTACTAATGGTGCTTTTACTCACCGTTGTCTTGCTAGCCGTTTGGGTATTTGCCACTTCTTGCAGGTCGTGTTGCTGGCAATAGTCGCTGATCATGGCGAGGAAATGTTCACCATATTTGTCTAACTTGGCTTGCCCTACACCATGAATACGTAACAAGTTCTCTTCAGTGTGGGGGAAGTAATACGCCATTTCGTTGAGTGTACGATCTGAGAAAATGGCGTAAGGCGGCAGGTTTGCTGCGTCGGCTAAACGTTTGCGGTCAGCCTTTAATATCGCTACCAGTTGCTGATCACCGGGATTAGCCAGTGCTTTTGATGACTGACTACTGGCCGCGGTAGGTTGCTGCAACAAAGCAAAAAATGGCGCTTTACCTTTTAACACATCACCTGCTTTTTGGGTGAGTTTTAAGCCGCCAAATTGTTCTTCTTGGTTAAGCAATCCTTTTTGGATCAACTGCCGCGCCAACGTCATCCACTGTTTTTTATTGTACTCATTGCCAATGTTATAAGTTGAGAGTAAATTATGCTGGTTTTGCAGCACTTTTTCGGCGCTTGAACCCCGCAGTACATCGATAATATGACTAGCACCAAAACGTTGACCAGTACGATGCACACAGGACAAAAATTTCTGGGTAGGAACGGTTAAATCAGACTTTTCTTTGCTATTACTGGTGCAATTATCACAGTTAGCGCAGTTTTTTTTAGCCGACTGTTCGCCAAAATATTCTAATAATGGGGTACGTCTACAGTCTTCGGCCTCTGCCAGTGCTAACATTTGATTAAGGTGCACATTAGCCAAACGTTTTTCTTGCTCGTTACTCATTTGATCGATAAAGAAACGAATTTTACCTGTGTCACCGTAACCAAATAATAGTAAACAATTCGCATCTAAACCGTCACGACCAGCACGACCAATTTGTTGATAATAACCTTCAATATTTTTGGGCAGGTCATAATGCAATACAAAACGGACATCGGGCTTGTTAATGCCCATACCAAAGGCGATAGTCGCGACGATAATGTTGACATCATCACGGATAAAACGTTCTTGATATTCACTGCGTTTCATACTGCTCAGCCCTGCATGATATGGCAGCACTGAAAATCCATCCTGTTTTAATTTGGCGGTGACTTCATCGACGCCTTTACGCGATTGGCAATAAATAATACCCGATTGCTGGGGGTGTTGTTCAACAAAGGCTTTACACTGCTGGTAGGGGTTATCTTTAGGAACAACACCAATAAACAAATTAGGGCGATCAAAACTGGAAATAAATTCGCTACTGTCAGCTATATTGAGCTGACGCTTAATGTCCTCTCGCACTCTGGGCGTGGCAGTAGCCGTTAAGGCAATACATACCGCTTCGGGGAAACATTCAATAAGCCGATTAAGTTGACGATATTCTGGGCGAAAATCATGGCCCCACTCTGAAATACAGTGCGCCTCGTCTATGGCAATACACGCCACGTCACAATGGGTGAGTAGGTCTAAAATGTTATTTTGTAGTGCAGTTTCTGGTGCCAAAAACAACAGTTGAACCTGTTGTTGTTTAATGGCGTCTAAGTTGTCTTGATAATCATTGTCACAAAGTGAGCTATTTAATACACAAGCTGGGATGGCGAGTTCATTTAACTGTCTGACTTGATCTTGCATCAGCGATATAAGGGGCGAAATAACAATGGTTAAACCATCAAACACTGTACCTGGGATCTGGTAGCACAAGGATTTACCGCCACCGGTGGGCATAATAGCTAAGGTATTTTGCTTATGTAACACGTTACTGATAATCGCTTCTTGGGACTCGCGAAACTGATCAAAGCCAAAAATGCTTTTTAAAATAGTGTTTGCTTGATTAATCATGCTGCTCTTTAATATCTATGGCGTAGGGTTCGCATCTAGGACTGAACGTTAACAAAAATAGCCACCATAAATGAAATGGTGGCTATTATGTAAATTCATAAGGAAGGGTTAAAGTGGTTTACCCTCTTCATCAAGTTCAACAATATTCTCAAACATAGGTTGCAGACTATCCATCACTTTTGCCTTGTCACCGACCACGACTGTGATCATTTCCTCAAGTTTAAGATGTTTAGCCGCTAGTAAATTTAGCTCCGCTTTACCAATGTTCATTAAAATAGTGTTTTGCTCGTCTACAAACGTTTTATCCAGACCGTAAGTCATAATTTCTGATAAGAATTTTAGTTTTTGATTGGGTGTTTCATAAGCTCTAGCATCACGCTGACCGATAGCACTTTTCATAAATATCAGCTCTTCATCTGTGAGGCCGTTTTCTTTAAATGCGTTTATTTCATTTCTAAATTGTAAGATAGAATCCGCTGTTGTATCCGCACGCACTCCAGCTTGAGCCCTAAACGCACCTCTGAAGTCATTGCCGTTAAAGAAAGAACGGGCTCCGTAGGTATACCCCTTATCTTCCCGTAAATTTAGGTTAATACGACTATTAAAGGCCCCGCCTAAGTTGTAGTTCATTAAGTCTGTGCGATAATACTCACCCGTAGCGTCATACTTCAAAGCCCGTTTACCGATACGTATTTCCGACTGCGCAGCATCTGGTTTATCGATAAAATACAAAGTACCGACTGCCAAGTCAGGAAATGCTTTAATAGCTGGCATTTCGGTTGATTGACCTTTCCAGTTATTAAGCGACTTTAATCGTTTGGTAATGCTTGTTTCATCAAGGTCGCTCACAACAATTATTTCGGCATTCCCTGGCCCATAATTCGCTTTGTAAAACCCCTTAACATCATCCAGCGTTAGCGTTTTGACAGTGGTAATGGTACCGCTGTTGGAGTGGGCAAAACTATTGTCAAAACCATAAACCAGTTTACTGAAGATTTCTGTAGCCATTGAGCTAGCATTTTTCTTGGCATTTTTTAAACCTTCAATTTGTTGTTTCTTCAAACGCTCGAAATCAGCAGCATCAAACTTAGGTAATGTTAAACGTTCCATGGCAATGGCAAGGGTAGGATCAAGGTTTTTAGACAAGGTTCTTATTCTAAGGGTGGTAAACTTGTCACCTGCACCAAAACTCACAGTTGAACCTAATTTTTGCAGCTGGTTAGATAACTCTTCAGCAGTCGATTTTAAGGTGTTTTCTTCTAACATAGAGGCCGTTAAAGAAGCTAAACCAAGCTTGTCTATGCCCTCTCGTGTCTGTCCTGCAGATATAAGCAATTGGATGGTAGTAGTGGGGACTTCTTCATTTATTGCTCCCAATACTTTGATACCATTTTTAATATCAACTCGGTATATATCAGGGACTGTAATACTCGGGTTATTACCAGATGGTGGTACAACAGTTCGATCAAAATCAGAAACACCGGGGCGCAATACTAAGCTACTATCACCTATATTTTCTGGGATATTGCGTTCATACCGTTGCCAAGTATCTGCTTTAACAATACTGTCTGCCTGCCCTTTAGGCACAATACTCATGACTACAGAATGTTTGTCTTTGATAAAGGTTTTATAAACTCGCATCACATCGTCTTTCGTGACATTCTCATATCGAGCAATATCATCACTGATTCCATCTGGATTTGAGCGATAAGTTTCATAGGCGGCAAGTTGGCTCACTTTTCCAGAGACACTTTCCAGTCCGTAAACCATACCCGATACAATACCAGCCTTAACACGTTCTATATCGTCGTCGGTCGCCCCACCTCTGCTTTCAAATTCATCTAGTGAAGCACGAATAATAGTTTCTAATTGGGCCAAGTTATGACCAGGGGTAGGCAATGCCAACAGGGTAAATTGGCAACTTAACTCTCCACATCCATGGTTTGCACTGGCCTGAACCGCTTTACCGTTTTTCACCATATTTTTATATAACAGTGACGTTTGGCCGCTACCAAGGATAGACATAAGCACATCAAGCGGTGCTTCATCAGGGTGATTTGCATGTACAGTGGGAAACGACATATACACCAAAGGCAAAGACACATTATCTTCCATAGAAATGTAGCGGTCTTGCTCAAGCGTCACCTTAGCATATTCAGGTTGTGTCACTTCAGGACCTCGAGGAATGCCTCCAAAGTATTTTTTAACCCAAGCCAATGTTTGCGCTTGGTCCATGTCACCACCAATCGTTAACGTGGCATTATTCGGGCCATACCAGCGCAAGAAAAATTCTTTGAGATCGTTCAAGTCAGCACGATTGAGATCGTCTATATAACCAATGGTCGACCAGGAATAAGGATGGCCTTCAGGGAAGAGTGCTTCACCCACTCTTTCCCTAAGCAGCCCATAAGGACGATTATCATAATTTTGACCCCGTTCATTTTTAACGGTTTCACGCTGATTTTCGAATTTCTCTTTGGTAACAGCGTCCAGAAAAAACCCCATACGATCCGCTTCTAACCACAACATCCGTTCTAATTGATTCGAAGGAACTGTTTCATAGTAATTAGTACGATCGGTGTTAGTAGAACCATTTAGTGTGCCACCAGATTCGGTTATCAGCCCAAAATGTTGTTCATCAGCAACGTTTTCTGAGCCTTGAAACATCATGTGTTCAAAGAAATGGGCAAAGCCTGACTTACCGGGCTCTTCACGACCAGAGCCCACATGATAAGTAATGTCTACGTGCACCAAGGGATCTGAATTATCAGGGTGCAAAATAACAGTTAGTCCATTATCGAGCTGGAACTTAGTAAAAGGAATAACAATTTCATCCCCCTTTTTAGCTACAGAAGCAATTTTCTTTATACCTACTGGCAGAACGTTAGGCTCGGCTTGACCTTTATCGGCTTGAATAATGTCTTGATTGGGATCTTTCACATGGCAGGCAGTAAGGCATAACAAAGCCGCCATTCCTGCAACCAGTAAAATTTGTTTTTTCATAAGATGATTAACCATTGATAGAGACAAAAAATATAATTTGGTGGCTAGCGATAATACACATTTCATATCCAAAAATCACGGTCAGACAAGTAAAATTCTATGTCTACCCAGACTTAAAAAATTACAATTACATATCAAACACAATTTTAGTTTAAACTCACTACAGTTTTATTTTTGTGGTGATATTTTACAGTATGTTTTTGACACTTTTTTCCTCCTTGTTTGGGGCGATATCTTCATTAGGCTATTTTATTAACACCCTATTTTGGTTGATACCCATTTTAATTTGTTCATTTCTGAAGTTAATACCCATCAAAATATGGCAAACGTTTATGTCTTATTTACTGGATGGTTGCGCCACGTTTTGGATATCTGTCAACAGTGTCAACCAGAATCTATTTAGTCGCACAACATTTGAAGCGACGGGTCTAGAAGGGTTAAGCCTGAAAGATTGGTACTTAGTGATATCAAATCATCAATCTTGGGTTGATATCTTAGTATTGCAACGCATTTTTAATCATAAAATTCCTTTTCTAAAATTTTTCTTAAAGAAAGAATTAATTTGGGTGCCCTTTATTGGTCTGGCTTGGTGGGCGTTGGACTTTCCCTTTATGCATAGATACAGCAAAGCGTTATTAGCCAAATATCCTCATTTAAAAGGCAAAGATTTAGAAAACACCCGTAAGGCTTGCGAAAAATTCACCTTTAAGCCAGTGAGTATTATGAATTTTGTAGAAGGTACGCGGCTCACCGAACAAAAGCGGACACGCCAAGGGGCACAGTTTCAACACTTGCTCAAGCCCAAAGCTGGCGGTATGGCTTTTGTGTTAGGAGCCATGGGAGAGCAGCTACATAAATTACTCGATGTAACTATCCATTATCCACAAGGAACACCGACTTACTGGGAATTTGTCTGCGGAAACGTTAAACATGTTCAAGTCCACATTAAAGTGTTGTCTATCCATGAATTACGCAATAGCGATGCCTTTGGGCCTGGCTACTTTGACGACCATACACAAAGGGTTAAATTTCAACGTTGGTTAACAGAATTGTGGGAGCAAAAAGACCAAAATTTGCAGTTGCTTTTAGCAGAGAAACCTCGAGATGTTTAGTGTGCTGCCAAGTTTTATTGTGTTCCCTGTGCATTTGACTTTACAAATGATCAGCCTAGCGTTTTGGGCACTATGCATTACTTTTCTTGGTTTGATAAAGTTTATTCTGCCTTTTCCATTTATCATTAAACCGCTAAATATCACTCTAAATCTGATGATGTGTGCATTTGGATTTTGTAGTGTGGCCTTAATCAAATATATGAATAAAGTAGAATTAGATTATGAAGTGGAAGGTGAACTTAGCAAGAAAGAATGGTATCTGATAGTGGCAAATCACCTTAGCTGGTTAGATATTATTTTATTAACTGATTTTGCTGCTGGAAAAATTCCTGCGCCTAAATTTTTTCTTAAAAAAGAATTGATTTGGCTCCCTTTTGTAGGTCTTGGCGCATGGGCACTAGATATGCCTTTTATGCAAAGATACAGTAAAGCTTTCTTGCAAAAATATCCCCACCTAGAAGGTAAAGACATCGCTACCACTAAAAAATCGTGTGAGAAATTTCGTCAGTTGCCTACTACAGTCATCAACTTTGTCGAAGGTAATCGATGTACTCCAGAAAAACAAAAAATCAAACAAAGTCCATTTAAAAACCTGTTACCACCTAAAGCAGGCGGTATAGCGTTTACCCTTGCCACTATGGGCGAGTTATTTACAAGCGTGCTGGATGTGACAGTCATTTACCCTGATAACCAAGGAAGCCCCATGATGGCAATGTTAGGCGGTCGTTTACACAAAGTCGTTTTACGGGTTAATGTGCATCCAGTGACTGATGACATAATGGGTGACTATTTTAATGATGAAAACTTTAAACATGGATTTCAGAATTGGTTAAATTCGGTTTGGCAACAAAAAGATAAACTTATCACCCATTTAAAAGGGACAATCTAAATGCAAGAAAACCATTACCTTACAGATAATCTTTTATCACTTTTTGAACACTTGGGTATTCAGGCCACTCCCGATGGCTTGATATTTCAAGGGGTAGCCTTACTAGGTATCTTACTGCTCGCTTGGCTGGTTAATTGGCTCACTAAAAGCATACTCAACAGTCGCTTACGAAAGCTGGTTAGTAGGAGTAAAAACAAATTTGACGACGAATTACATCAGCATGGTTTTTTCAAACGCATCGGGCATATTGTCCCCGCCATTGTTATCTATTTACTCAGCCAATTACTTATTGAAAACCCCTTACTGTTAGCGTTTATGCAAAAAACTGCGGTTATTTATATGCTGATCTCTGCAGTGATGGCGCTCAGTGCACTGCTGAACACGATAGAAGATAGTTATAATGCCTCAAATTTAGCTAAAAAAGCGCCTATTGCGGGTTTTATCCAAGTGGCTAAATTGTTTGTGGTGATCATCGCAGGATTATTGATCATCTCTAATCTGATGGACAAGTCACCATTATTATTGCTCTCTGGGTTAGGCGCAATAACCGCCATACTTTTATTGCTATTTCGAGATACTATTTTAGGATTTGTTGCTGGTATCCAGATAGCAGCAAATCGTATGGTCAATACCGGTGACTGGATTGAAATGCCCAAATATGGCGCAGATGGTGATGTATTACAGGTTGGCTTAACAACTGTCAAAGTGCAAAATTGGGATAAAACAATCTCTACTATTCCTACTTACGCACTGATTTCTGAGCCAGTAAAAAATTGGCGCGGTATGACCGACAGTGGTGGACGTCGAATTAAGCGAGCTCTTAATATTGATATCCAAAGCATCCGTTTTTGTGACCAGGACATGCTGGATGAATTTACTAAAATTCGTTATATAAAGAGTTATATTCAAGTCAAACTTGAAAAGCTGCAACGTTTCCACAGTGAACAACACATCGACACTACAGATCTAGTCAATAGCCGCAGGCTCACCAACATTGGTACATTACGCGCCTACATGCAGGCATACTTAGAAAATCATCCCGACATTAACAAAAACATGACGTTAATGGTGCGCCAGAGACCACCTACAGAGCTTGGCATGCCGTTAGAAATTTATTGTTTTTGTGCAGATAAAAACTGGGTTAATTATGAAGGGATCCAAAGCGATATTTTTGATCACTTACTGGCAATTTTGCCAGCGTTCAAACTAAGAGCCTATCAACGTGTTAGCGATAGACCCCAAGCTAACTAATGCTAGGGTCTTCCCAACATCAGGATAACCAATACTAAACCGTAGCTAAGGCATATACAAACACAGCAAATAAGGCCAAAGCTGACGCCCCAAAAAAGCCGTATTCAACTTTGGACTGCATCACGTTTACACCTTCTGGAGCCGGTAAAATGCTCATAATAATGCTGCTAATACCTAAAACGAAGGTGATTAATATAAACCCAAATAGAATGGGTTCGTGCCAATTACTCATGAGTCAATTCCTATTTCTATATCTATCAAACTGTGTACATTATGCACCAGAAACCCAGAATGCCAAAAGACATAAAAGGAAAAAGGTATATTGCGTATTTATCTATCGTATATCGCCCATTGACTTAACAGACTGGCGTAGATGCGCATTTATTAGTCTTGTTCACTCATTACCCTGATGATATTGATCTAAATTATTCTCAAAAAAATATTACTCATTGTTTTTAATGGCTTTTTATTTCTGGCCTAAGCTTTGCTCTGTTTGACGAGAAGACCATGATTAACTAATTAGGAGAATTAAATGCGTACTATGATATTTGCAGGAGCTCTAGCTTGTTGTTCACCTTCGGCATTCGCCTTAGATTCAAACAATACGTGCAATGTTGAGCTTAATGGCAACATGCAATTAGAAAACCACGTATTGGCAGCCACTTTAGACAACAATACCCGCCTGAGTATTGACCAAGATAAAACATTGTACATTGATGGCATTGCTTTGACTCTGAATCCAGAACAACAACACTGGGTAGATAATTATTATAACGGTATCAATCAAGCTGTGCCCCAAGCTGCAGCGATAGCGACAGATGCAGTCGCGCTGGCAAGTACCGCATTAAACGAGGTATTCACAGAATTATTAGGCTCAGATAATACTGCGTTAGCGGATTTATCAGACAAATTACGCAAGCTTGATCAGCAAATCCAATATCACTTTTACGCAGATAATGGCGACATTCGTTTACATTCTGAGTCGTTTAAAAACGGTGGTTTTTTTGGCGAGCAATGGGAAGCACAATTTGAGGAAGCCATTGAAGGTTTAGTTACAGACTCCATTGGTCACTTGATGTTAGCCATAGGCACCCAGCTAATTTTTAGCTGGTGGAGACACAGATGAGTTTGAACAAAAAATGCAACGTTTTGGCGAACAAATAGAACAAAAAGTGGGGTATCAAGCCGCCATATTAGAGAAAAAAGCAGATGCCTTGTGCTTAACCCTTTCTCAAGTAGATTTTGCTGAAACCCAATTACAGCAAATTAAACAACTCGCTAGTGTAGATGTTATTCAATTGCACGACCAACCTCGTCGCATGTGATACCTTTTGCCTAAAAAACAATATGGACACCATAAATGCAAATATCAATAGTTGGTTGTGGGTGGTTGGGGCTGCCTCTGGCAATTAATCTTCAAGAAAGTGGCCATAATATTATTGCCACATGTCGCAGCCAACAAAAAGCCGATAAATTAACTCAACTAGGCCTTAATGCAGAATGTTTTGAGTTAGGTGACGAGCTGGAGCATGGCCGCATAGCTAAACTGTTTACATCCAAGGTATTAGTGCTAAACGTTCCTGTAGGTCGTAAAAGCCCAAATACAGGCCACTTTGCACAACACATGCAAGCGCTACTGAAGTTTGCTGCAAACAGCCAAATACAAAACCTGATCTTTATTAGCACTACGTCTGTCTATGGAGATAATAGCGGGACAGTCAATGAACAAAGCCCCACCCACCCACAAACTCGGTCAGGGCAAATCAATTTAGCTGTTGAAGCCTTAGTGCAGGGATCTTTTGCTAGCCGCAGTACCATTATTCGAGCTGCAGGTTTAGTGGGTAAAGACCGCCACCCTGCAAATTACCTTGCTGGTAAAATAGGATTGCTTAATCCCGATAATGTGGTGAATCTAATTCACCAAGATGATGTTATTTGCGCCATTAAAACGGTGATTGAAAGGGATATCTGGGGCCAAACCTTGCACTTGAGTGCGTTAGCACATCCCACTCGCGCTCAATATTACACTTGGGCAGCAGAAAATCTTGGACTCAGCGCGCCAATATTTACCCATGGTGCAGGCGTTGCATTAGGGAAAAAAATTGACGCCAGTAAAAGTTTGCAAATACTGGGGTTGTCACTTAAGTATCCCAGTCCATTTGACATGTTAAGGCAGTAACTTCCTAGTTACTGCCAATATTTTTTGGCTGCTTTTGAATAAAATAGCCTAACCTATCAATGCAGCACCAAAGAATTTCAACGCAATGGTGTTAATCAATACCAACAACAAAATGACTGGTATAAAGGTGCCTACCGAGAAATCAACATATCGCTCAAACCAGCTATGTGCATAATGGGGTGCACCTTCATCTAATTCTTTATTGAAATTTGCCTTCTTCCAACGGTAGATAACAAATAGACAAATTAACAGACCATTCAGGGGTAAAATAGTGTCGTAAAACACATCAATTATCACATCAAAGAATGACTTGGACTGCCCGGCATAGCTGACAAAACCAGTAAAAAAGTCTATCATTCCAAATGATGTTGCTGCCATTAACGCCATAACCACCAAAAGTAATCCCATCCAGCCCAAAGCTTTACGGCGACTGAATTTTTTCTCTTCCATCAATGCAGCGACTGGTACTTCGAATATAGAAACAATCGAAGTGATAGCAGCAAAAAACACTAATAAAAAGAAAAAGCTAGCCACAGCACTGGCGCCCACGTAACCAATAGTGGCTTGTAAGGCCAAAAATATTTTAGGCAAGAATGTAAAAATCATACCCACTGACGAGTCACTTAAATCATTGGTGTTGATATCAGGATTAAATGAAAACACGGCGGGTAGAATCAATAAACCCGCAATAAAAGCCACAGCCGTATCTAACAAAGCGACCATTTTTGCAGAGCCGGGCACATCTGTCTTTTTATCTAAATAAGAGCCATAGGTGATCATGATCCCCATACCCAAAGACAATGAAAAGAATGCCTGAGATAACGCACCATTGACCACAGAAGCGTTAATTTTGCTAAAATCAGGTATCACATAATATTTCACGCCTTCAAAGGCATTGTCCAAGGTCAACACAAAAATCACTAGGGCTATCAGCATAATAAACAAGGTAGGCATCATAAATTTCGCAGCTTTTTCAATTCCTTGTTTGACCCCACCTTGCAAAATCAAATAGATAATAGCCAGTACGCCGACCATGTAATAAAACAAGTCGTAACCATTAATGAAAGAGCCAAAGGTATCGGGTGCAGCAAGCATATCTAGATTACCCGTCACAGAATGAAACAAATAACCGAATATCCAAACAGTGATAACCAAGTAAAAAACAGCAATCATGAAGGGTGTAATAATCGAAAGCCAACCTGCTACTTTCCAGCCTTTATGCCCATCTGACATAGAAGAATAGGCACCGAGGGGATCTTTACGACTGTGCCTACCCACAGACATTTCAGCCAACATTACAGGTAAACAAATAAACGCCACAAAGATGGCATAGATTAACAAAAACGCGCCACCACCGTTTTTAGTCGCCGCAACGGGAAAACCCACCATATTACCGATACCTACGGCTGAACCAGCTGCAGCTAGAATAAAACCTAAACGTGAACCAAATTGTTCGCGGGGTGCGCTCATAACCTATCCTATTTTATTTTTATAATTTGGATAGATATTACCAGCAGATTTTCAGAAAGTCTTTTATGTTGGCAATACGGCCACAACAAAACGCTGAAAATCATTTGCAACGCGTTACCAAGGGATGCTCTTACCTTGCCAATCAATGTAGTGTGGGCCGTTTTCTGCAGTTAGATTAGGAATGATGTTTAGTAACTGTGTGACAGTAAAGTCAGTAGTAAATAATTTATTTTTAGGTACCTTAGACTGAAACGGTTTTGAAAGCTCTGTTTCAACTGTGCCAGGGTGATAACTGATCAAACAAACGTTTTTCGCCCGTCTTTGGCATTCAATTTGTGCGCATTTTATCATCATATTGAGTGCCGACTTACTGGCTCTATACCCATACCAGCCACCTAGGTTATTGTCACTAATACTGCCTACTCTAGCACTAAAAAAAACTAATTTAGACGGCTCAGTTCCTTTTAATAATGGCTCTACATGTTTTAACCATATAGCCGGTAATATAGCGTTAGTGGTGAAGTAAAAACTTAGCTGATCTTTTTGAATATCTTCTAAACGTTTTTCAGGCATGATTGTTTGATTGTCAACGCCGATTGCATGTAATGCTCCGATGCAACATACAACTAGACTAAATTGACCACCAGCTTGCTTAAGTTGTTGACAATATTGAGCCACCAAATTTTCGTTTTCAGAATCAAGGGTATGATATTGCACGCCTTCTATAGGCGCCGCAGGTAATGAGCGAGACACGGCGAACACATACTGGTAATCGCCTGATTCATATAGTTTTTTAACTAGCGCTTTACCGATGCCTCCTGAGGCACCTATCACCAATGCATTACCTTTAAACATCTACTTTTTCACCTTTATTCTCGCAGGGTACACAGCGTTTTTTTCCGGTTAAAAGATAAGAGATACGGTGGCGATATTTAGCAAAAATATTGTAGGCTATATCAGCAAACCATTTTATGACCGGCCACCTTAGAGGCGCATATACCCAACCTTTGCCCACCAGTTTCCAAGCTAAATAGGTTACATCTAATCCACTGATCAAAGTACCATCAGCTAAGTAACCGTGGATCCGTGCATCTAATACCTGCCAATCTAGGTGTGGATAATCGACAGAGAAAGCAGGTGCGTGAATATCAACAAACATAATATTTTTTTGTTTATCTAATTGCTTTAATTTGTTCATCTCTATCGAACACAAAGGGCAATAGCCATCATAAAAGATGGTGAGGGGAGAATTTTGGATCATTTAGCCAGCACATTTGTTTGTTCATAATTTTTTTACGTTAATAAAGACATAGTGGATTACATTCACCATGTCTTATTTTACTCGCTGTGCTCGCTTTTGACATTAAAAATGGCGGTCAATACTATGTTAACTCAAGCAATTTATCTTGCTGATTGAACAAGGACAGAGTGATATAACCAAACTAAGTGAAAATGAAAGTGAAATAATCCTGAAATAAGATTACATATTATTGCTTAACATAGTTCAAACTAGTCGAACCATTTTGTTTGTATGGGCACGCTAAACAGCAGTGGAGCAAACTGTTGGTAATGTGCACGATTTTGCACACACTGAATATTATTTAGGTACACTGCCTTCCAAGGGTCGTTAACCAGCCATAAGGTGTTATCCACTACCGCTACCCCTTCTATAGAAGCGTTGTCCATGACTTCATAGTTTTCACATCCTTCACTGCTAATATGAATTTCAGCAAAAAAATCGATAGGCAAAATAGTAGTTTCTTTTTGACCGGATAAATCTACCACCCATAATGTTTCATCGTTTCTGGCGGCCATCAGTAAAAATTCTCGACCATCAGCTGTTTGGTAATAGTTCATGCCGTTAATAGGGTGATTACCACTTTCAAATGTCGGTAAATTCAAAGCAACGTCAGTCACTATTGCAAATTCATCTGATTGCCAAAACGCGCTGTGCATTTGCAAAGAAAAAACTCTGGCTTGTTTTTTAATGTCTTTCTCAATGCCTACATATAAAGTTCTGGCTTGACCAAAGGTGAGGGCTTCAACCCCGTCATTAGGGAAATTGCCAATTTGCATATCAGCAGTGAATTGGATTGGACGAATATGGGTTATCAAGACTGTATTGTTGGCTTGCAATTCAAGTCTAACAAGCAAGGTGGGATAATGTGTTGAGCCTGAATTTAAATATTTTTGCTGACAATCATCAGACATAGGATCGGCGTATGACGCATCTTCTGTGACCACATAAAATACCTTATCATCATCAGGATCGACAACCAACGCTTCGAGATCAGGATTATCACTGATGTAGGCGGCAAAACAGCTTGCTTGTAATTCTTCAGATAAAATCATTGGAAAATCAGGGCCGCTTAACAAAGCATCATCTGGAGAGATAGTCCGCAAGCGCAGCCGTTGTGAAGGATGGGCACTGCGATCGCTCAAGGTCAACAAACCATCACGCCATTTCACTAAGCCAGATGGCTGCGGATCGAGCATCACTTGACCGTTTTGTTCCATGATCCAATGGCCATTGACTTGCAATTTTTGCTCTGTTTGTACTAATTTCTCTACTTGTGCCAATTCAGGGGGTTTGCCACAGCTAATTAATAAACTGCAAATCCCTACAATAAAACCCACATTCGTTCTCATTTACAACCTAATCTCACGTTCATGAATCATGTAATTAATGAAGTTTAACCCACACAAAATCACGAAGGAATAAAAAATTCGGCGCATTTGATGATTATTTTTCATCACTCAACAAGACGCCAGCAAACCAGCCGTTAGCCAAATATTTAACACCTACATAAAAAGCCGCGATACGATATTTTATTTGTATAATGCAGCTGTTTAGATGACCAGATATGGGTTTAGGAGAACATTGTGAAAGTAACCTGGTTGATAGTCTTAATAAGCTAGACGGTTTCTGTCGCAGCCAAGCCAAGGACACAAGTAGCACTGTATATTGATGCTTACAACAAACATAATATCGAAGAAATGCTTGAAAAAGCCAGTGAAGAGGTAAGATGGCTACACAAGGTTAATGACATGCTGTTAATCGAAATCAATAAAAAGAACGCTATGCAAATTGTTATGGATGCTCATTTTAATCAGCTCACTCATGCTTGTTCACAGATTTGACCATTTTTAACACTTGGTGATTCGGTCATCACAATAGAAGAAGCATTCTCGAATGATGCAGAACACTCTTAATGTGCATTTTCTATCAAATGAACAAGACCTAATTCATTCAATCATTTATTATGCAACTGCAGCGTATGAATTCAATGACATCGCTTCTATACATCTATCCCAAATAGGACTTCATGATTAATAGCGAATTAAAAATCGGCCTTTTTTACGGTTCAACCACTTGTTATACCGAAATGGCCGCTGAGAAAATTCAAGCTAAGTTGCACGACTTAGTAGGTCATACCTGTGTTGAATTATTTAATATTAAAGATCACGCGCTATCTAAAACACAAGAGTTCAACATCCTTTTATTTGGCATTTCGACGTGGGATTTTGGGGAATTACAAGAAGACTGGGAATCTACTTGGCAAGACATCCAAGGACTACACTTGGAAGACAAGACAGTGGCTATTTTTGGTTTAGGAGATCAGCTAGGTTATGCAGAGTGGTTTCAAGATGCAGTAGGCATGTTGCATGACGAACTGCTCGTATTAGGTTGTGACTTCGTTGGCTACTGGCCTAACCAAGGATACGACTTCATCGCATCAAAAGCGCTCACAGAAGACAAAAGCTTTTTTGTTGGTTTAAGCCTCGATGATGAAAACCAATATGATCTAACGGATGAACGTATCGACGGTTGGTGTCATCAATTACTAGCTGAAATAAAAACGTTGTAGTACTTAATTTGCAAATACCAAACTCTCGGATCCATAAACCCTTCTATCGTAACGGCCCTTCTCACCGAGACGGTGCCGATGTTAGCTTTCAAGATATCGTTAAAATCTTTGGCTTCCGCACTGCCACAATCGGAAAATGGGTCACTGCTGCAGAACAACAAATTGCGGCCAACCTATTTTTTGATGCCTTGTGCGATCTGATGGATATTTTACAAGTACCAGAAGCAGTGATATCTCTCAATGGTAGCCTCTCATTAGCATTTGGCAGCGGCGGAAGAAAACATAGCAGTGCTCACTATGAGTCAAATACCAAAAAGCTAGCGTTAGCAAAAAATGCAGGGGGAGGTGCCCTAGCCCATGAGTGGTTTCATGCTTTTGACCATTATATTTGTGACAAATTATTTGTTCAGGCTTCCCATAAACAATTTGCTTCCCAGTGTTGGTTACAAGACAAGAAACAAATATCCCATCAACTAAATAAGAAACTTAGCCTGTGTTTCGAAGCAATATTTTTAGGTGCAGATAAAAGCCAGCCGAATGAGTATGTTAAGCGCAGCGCTCAAGCAGATAAATTACTGAAGATATTTTATTACGCACGCCCGCAAGAGATGGTTGCTCGGGCCTTCGAAGCTTGTATTCAAGATCATTCCACCAAAAATGCATTTCTGGTACAAGGCACTAAACAAAGCCCTGAAGCAAAGATGGGGATTTATCCCGTTGCAGAACTCCGAACAACCATTTCTAAAAACATATTAGATTATTTTTATCACTTAGGGCGAGGGCTGAAAGTCGAAAAGGCATAGAGCGGTTGTAACCGCTATATTTGTAATGCATTGAATATGATGGCTATTTGCGCTGAAATTTAGTGTCAACAAGTCAGCAATAATATTCAATTAATTCCTGTTTCTGATTGCTGCGATGCCTTTGACTATTTTCAGACGTTGGGTATATCTCAGTTAGTCATGTAAAAAGGGACTGACAATATTTCACTGCAACCCCACATAATTCATAAACCTATATATTTATAAATTTAAAATTCCACTTTCAATAACATTTAGCGACTTCATATTTGGCCTACTTCGTTGCTTGTAAAGTTTGACTTAGACTTGAACTCTGTAAAGTGAAGATCGGCACTTAATGTTTACTAGGCGCAACAAATTGTAAAACCTACTGGATTATTTTTATCATTTGGGGCAGGCTATGTGTAAGAAAAATGTCTTATAACTTGAGTGTTTTGTTGATTATAAGTTAATTAATAGATGCTCTAAAGCTTAACTGCCTTTATACTAGGCAGTCTTGTTTTAACCCAATTGGCGATTTATACCGATGAAAAGAAAAAAGCACGGCAGTTCTGATGACGAAGCTGCAATTGATATGACTCCCATGTTGGACATAGTGTTCATCATGCTTATCTTCTTTATAGTGACCACTTCTTTTGTAAAAGAGAAAGGCCTAGAAGTTAATCGTCCCAAAGATTCTAAAACGCCACCACCGCCGACTAATGTTAAATCACTATCCATTCGGGTGAATGAAGACGGCTCTATAGTTGTAAACGGTCGTCTGGTAGATATTCGCCGCGTTGAAGCCAATATTCAAAGCTTTTTGGCCGAGAATAACCAAGATTCTGCAGCTGTTCAGGCGCATCCAAAGGCAAAACACGGTGATGTAACTGAAGTGATAAACGAAGTGAAAAAAGCGGGTATATCAAATGTATCAGTGTTGGTTGGAAAATAAAAACCAAGCACAACAACAAGATTAATTAAAAACGCCGCTGTTCAATGAATAGCAGCGTCTTTTTACAGAGCTTTTTAGTTGATTAATTAATTTTAAAATTCACTCAAGATCTAATGGCTCTGGAGATAATATGATTCCAGTGGTGTCAGCATACAAATGGTCTTCTGGTAAGAATGTTACGCCACCAAAATTAACTGCCACATCCGTTTCACCCGTATCTTGATCGTCTGCACTAACAGGGATTGAAGCGATGGCATGAATGCCGATGTTTATTTCTTCTAGTTCATCTACTTCACGTACGCTGCCATAACAAACGATCCCTTCCCAACCATTATCACAGGCTAACTGGGCAACACTAGAATCAATCAACGCTCGGCGCATAGAGCCACCACCATCAATTAAAAGGATCTTTCCTAATCCTGACTGCTCTAGCGTTTTTAGAATTACCCCCTTGTCTTCAAAACATTTTATAGTGGTAATTTCTCCACCATAAGAGGCCCGGCCACCAAAACTCACAAACATGGGTTCAACCACGTCAACACTGTCGGCAAAAACATCACAAAGAGTAGAAGTATTGTAATCCATGTTTGTTCCAAATATAGCTGAATCAAGTTTTAGTATACTGCTAGTGAACAGCAAATCCAGCGTAAAAATTTTTAGAAGTAGTTTTACTTGGTCTCAAGGGCCTAGCAAAAGGGCCTCTGAATTTATATAGTCTTTAAATACGCTCCTAAATACCAAGCACAGTGAAGTTCTAACACAACACAACAAAGCGTTGTTTCAATGGGGTATTTAATGATGATAGATTTTTTCATCGATGTATATTTAGCACTTATCAGAAAGTAAATGCCAACCATTAAATGAAGTCATGTTAATAAATCCTCTATTTTGACAGTTGACTATACCTATATTCTGTCTGTGCTGTGCCTTTGCAGGTTCATGAAATCCTAAGACTAGATGTTATTGAATGCTGGCTAAACAGTGACACAACATAAATACCCATGGATGGTGAGGGCATTATGGCGTCAAGTGAGATATCTACTGAACTTTATGTATTTACTATCCCAGCTAAAGAATCAATTTAGCTGGGATAAAATAAGGTTGTGAGGGCTGCTAACCTAGTTTTTTATCTTTGTTATTTCTTATTGCATAAAATAAGCAATTCTAAGACTAGCATCTCTTGTTTTTATTCTCGGTAATGACATCATTAACGTATATATGTAATAACGAGGTTGTTGTGATGGTAAAAAGAATAAAAATAAAACCAATTGGCTTAGCTTTACTGGCAGTAGTCATACTCACTGCCTGTGGTCAAAAACGAGCTTTATATTTACCAGAAGAGCCTGTCACTAACAACACCCCACCTCACTCAGAACCATCAACTGAGTCTGGCGAACAAGGAAAAAATTGATATGGACTACTTTGCCTATAAAAATGAACAACTATTTGCTGAAGACGTAGCCCTTGAAACCGTCGCTCACATTTACGGTACACCTTGTTATGTTTACTCAAAAGCCACAATTGAACGGCATTGGCATGCCTTTGATAGGGCAGCCGGAAGTCAGCCACATTTAATCTGTTATGCCGTCAAAGCGAATTCAAATTTGGCAGTATTAAATGTAATGGCCAAGCTAGGTTCGGGCTTTGATATTGTTTCTGGTGGTGAGCTAACACGTGTTCTCAAAGCTGGTGGAGATCCCAGCAAAGTAGTGTTTTCTGGGGTAGGTAAGACTCATGATGAGATTGCTTTAGCCTTACATCATAATATTAAGTGTTTTAATGTAGAGTCGCGCAGTGAATTGACTCGTATCAACGAAGTCGCTGCACAAGCAGGAAAAAAAGCGCCTATCTCTATTCGAGTCAACCCTGATGTAGATGCTAAGACCCATCCATACATTTCTACGGGCCTTAAAGACAACAAGTTTGGGGTCGAACGCCAGCAGGCCGTTGAAATTTATAAATATGCGAATAGCTTACCGTTTTTAAATGTAGTCGGCATTGATTGCCACATTGGTTCCCAACTTACTGAATTATCACCCTTTGTGGATGCCTTAGATATATTGTTAGCTTTGATCGACGAACTAGCAGAACAACAAATACATATACAACACCTTGATGTAGGCGGTGGATTAGGTGTGACTTACAATGATGAAGAGCCGCCTCACCCCGACCAATATACACAAGCAATTTCCCAACGTTTACAAGGCCGAGAAAAACTACTACTTATCTTCGAGCCGGGCCGGGCAATCATGGCTAATGCAGGCGTTTTGTTGACCAAAGTCGAATTTCTAAAACAAGGGGCGGAGAAAAATTTTGCTATAGTTGATGCAGCAATGAATGATCTTATTCGTCCAGCACTTTATTCAGCATGGCAAAATATCATTCCTGTAGACGCAGGTCTTCAAAGAACCAAAGCCATTTATGACGTAGTAGGCCCCATTTGTGAAACCGGCGACTTTCTTGGTAAAGATCGTGAATTGACTATCGCACCCGAGGATTACCTTGCAGTTCGAAGTGCTGGTGCATACGGTTTTGTTATGGCATCAAATTATAATAGTCGATGTAAGGCCGCAGAAGTGTTAATTGACGGTGACAAGATGCATTTAGTCAGAGAACGAGAAAAAATAGCCCAATTATTTGAGGGTGAGCACATACCAGCATAGATATTGTTTTTTGAAAAATTAATTTAATAAAAATTGAGATTATTTAGCCTGTATTAAGTTAAAGGCATAGTCAGTCTTTCACTGAAATGATATAACTATTTCATAATATCATTCACGTATCTGTTCTGGCGTGTTGAAAAAATTTTAGCTAAGTAGTCGCAATGCAAATCCAGTTTTCAAAGATGCATGGTCTGGGGAATGATTTTGTTGTTATTGATAACGTAACGCAAAACGTGTTTTTTTCTAAAGAAAAAATTCAACAACTTTCAGACAGAAATTTTGGTATAGGATTCGATCAACTTTTATTGGTTGAGCCCCCTTATGATCCAGACCAAGATTTTCATTACAGAATATTCAACGCAGATGGATCTGAAGTCTCTCAGTGTGGCAATGGCGCGCGCTGTTTTGCTCGATTCGTAAAAATGAAAGGCCTAACCAACCGCAATAAAATTGTGGTCAGTACTAAAGCGGGTCGTATGGTTCTGTACCTTGAGAAAGATGGGCAAGTTACTGTAAATATGGGTGTACCTGAGTTTGAACCAAGTTTGGTGCCAGTAAAAGCCAATAAACGTGAAAAAGTTTACATATTAAGAGCACAGGAGCACACTTTTTTTTGTGGTGTTGTTTCTATGGGTAATCCACATTGTGTGTTGTTGGTAGATGATGTAGAAACTGCCGATGTTGAAACAATGGGTCCCTTGCTTGAAAAACACGAACGTTTTAGCGAAGGTGCAAACGTTGGCTTTATGCAAATTATTAATCACAACCATATCAAGCTTCGTGTTTTTGAAAGAGGTGTAGGTGAAACATTAGCTTGTGGCAGCGGAGCTTGTGCAGCAGTAGCTGTAGGTCAATTACAAAATAGATTAAGTAAAGATGTTAGAGTTGATTTGCGCGGTGGCAGTTTAAAAATACGTTGGCAAGGTAATGATAATGTATTAAAAATGACAGGCGCCGCTGAGCATATTTTTGATGGATATATAAACCTTTGATTAAAGAGTCGCAAAAATAAAATGGATACAACGATTGCATACGAATCTAAAAATCTAATTGACGCCGAGCAAGTTGCTGCTTATTTACTTGAAAATCCTGATTTTTTCTCTAAATTCCCACAACTTATTGAGAACATCACTATTCCTCATGCTCACAAAGGCAGTGTCTCTTTGGTGGAGCTTCAAGGTGAAAAGCTACGTAAAAAAGTCAGGAGTCTAAGTCAAAAACTTAATCAATTAACCTTTATTGCCAAACAAAACGAAGTCATTTATCGGGTCTATACAGAATTGAACTTGCGCATTCTAAAGTGTACCAACCTTGATGATCTCAAATTTATTTTGGAAGAGGTCATTCAAGAAAATCTCCAGTTATCATCTGTAATCTTAAAGCCTTTCAAAGGGGCCCATGCTTTACCTGAGATTCAGCGTCGCCTATTTATCGAAAAACGCTTTAAAAGACATAAATTTTTCTTTGGCCGTTTAAGTGATCATGAACGCAGGCTATTATTTGCTGATCAGGAGGCTAACTCGGTTGCTTTATTGCTTATAGGTGATTTAGGTGAACTTGGGATTTTGGCTATTGGTAGTAAAGACCCGGGACACTTCAATCCAGATATGGATACCTTATTGATCACGCAACTACAGCAATTTTTGGGTGTTTTGTTACCTAAAATGCTGACTGCTTAGCCAATAAAATGTTGAGACCAGGCTTACATACTTGGTTAGAAAAATACCTTTCACATTTAAGGTATGAAAAAAATTTAGCTAATAATTCGATAGAAAATTATCACCGGCAGTTAAATGCAGCTTTCAAGAAACTTGATTTTGAGTGTTGGTCAACATTTAATACCTCAGATGTTCGCAATATTCTAAACGATGCTCGTAAAAGTAGGCTAAGTTCCCGTTCCATTGCTTTACGCTTATCTTCTATCAGAGGGTTTTGTGCCTATCTTGTTCAGCAAGGTCAACTAACACAAAACCCAGCATCATCAATTCAAGCACCTAAACAAGCTAAACCATTACCAAAACAACTGAATGTTGATGAAATGCATCAATTACTGGATATCAAAGAAAATGACACTCTGGCAATACGAGATAAGGCCATGATGGAACTTATGTATAGTTGTGGTTTACGTTTATCGGAATTAGCTAATCTTAATATCAGAAGCATTCAACCTGACAGACAACTAAGAGTCATAGGAAAAGGCAATAAAGAACGTTTATTGCCAATTGGCAAGATTGCCATAGAAGCATTAGCTGTCTGGCTAAAAATCAGGCCACAGCTTGCATCTATTGAAGAACCCGCATTATTTGTAAGTATGCTTAAAAATAGGATCGGCACCAGGCAAATAGCAAAACGTATGAAATTGTGGGCCACTCGGCAAAACCTAGAACAATCTGTTAATCCACATAAACTAAGACACAGTTTTGCCACGCATGTTTTAGAATCAAGCTCAGACTTAAGGGGCGTACAAGAGTTATTAGGCCATGCTAATTTATCTACAACCCAAGTTTATACACACCTGAATTTCCAGCATCTAGCCCACGTATATGATAATGCTCACCCTAGGGCAAAAAAATCTTAATAATCAAAAAGAATATATTCTCAAATGATCTACTATAAAAAACTTAAACCCATTCAAGCGATAACATTCGACTTGGATGACACTTTATATGAAAACACAAGTGTGATTGTCAACGCAGAGCATTCTTTATATGAATTTATGCACAACCAATTTCCTGCGACCAAACATGTGAGCAAAGACTTCTGGCGCGTTCAACAGAAGACTCATATTCTAGCTAATCCATTGCTAAAAAATGATATGGGTGAATTACGTCGACTATCTCTAGAGTCGGGTTTTATGGTGATAGGTTTATCTGGTAAAGAGCTAATTACAGCAACAACGATGTGTTTTGAGCATTTTTATTTTCAAAGAAGTAACTTTACGTTACCTAATAATATTCATTCTTTATTAAAAACTTTATCGGATAGTCTGCCGTTAATAGCTATCACCAATGGTAACGTTGACCTTCAACAAATTGGGCTGAAAAGGTATTTCGAGGCGTGTTTTCAAGCTAGTACGGAATTGCCAATGAAGCCACATAAAGCCATGTTTGATGCAGCTCAAGCACATCTAAATATTCCCCATGAAAATATTTTGCATGTCGGAGATAACTTGCCAAAAGACATATATGGAGCACTTAGAGCAGGTTACCAAACCGCTTGGTATGCCGAAGATAGAAGTATGAACATACGCAATGAAAAAGCCTCAATTTTACCCCACGTTCAACTGAGTAAATTATCTCAGTTATTAGAGCTTATTTAAAATATTAGTAATTTAAATAAGGAAAAGGCTTATTATTAACGAATAGTTCTACGTTATCTTTTAACTGTTGCCAGAATTCAATACTCATACTTCATCTGTTACGTAACTTGAGTCACTAGGGCCCTGTATAGGAATGACTTTAGTGTATTTAAATACAGTGTTACTGATATACTAAAAATATGTTTTTATAATATATTTTTAGTGTAATGGATGTATCTCGACTTCTTGACCAATTAAACGACAAACAACGTGATGCGGTGGCCGCTCCTGCATCTGACATGCTTATCTTGGCCGGTGCAGGCAGCGGAAAAACGCGAGTTTTGGTGCATCGCATTTCATGGTTAATGGAAGTTGAGGGTATTGCCCCGTATGGTATTTTGGCGGTAACTTTTACCAATAAGGCTGCTAAAGAAATGCGCGGCCGTATAGAACAATTGCAAGGGAGCGCCCTGAATAATATGTGGATTGGTACCTTTCATGGTATCGCTCACCGTTTACTACGTGCTCATCATGCTGACGTAAACCTGCCAGAAAATTTCACTATCTTAGACTCAGATGATCAATATCGTTTGATTAAGCGCGTACTTAAAAGTCTTAATCTTGACGAAAAACACTGGGCTCCAAAACATGTGCAGTGGTATATCAATGGTAATAAAGACGAAGGATTACGCCCACAACATATCGAAACTCATGGTGATGCGACCCAACAGAAAATGCGTGAAATCTATCAAACCTACCAACAAACATGCGATCGAGCTGGGTTAGTCGATTTTGCTGAATTGTTACTTAGAGCCCATGAGTTATGGTTAAACAACCCATCAGTGTTAGCACACTATCAAAAACGCTTTAGAGCGATTCTGGTCGACGAATTTCAAGATACCAACAACATTCAATATGCTTGGTTGCGCATACTTGCCGCCCCCAGTAATAATATGATTATTGTTGGCGACGATGATCAATCAATTTATGGTTGGCGTGGTGCAAATGTAGAAAATATCCAACATTTTTTACGTGATTTTAAGGGCGCAAAAACTATACGACTGGAGCAAAATTACCGCTCTACAGGCAATATATTAAAAGCGGCCAACACTGTAATTGACAACAATCAAGGTCGATTAGGTAAAGAACTGTGGACAGAAGATAGCCCAGGCGAGCTTATTTCTTTATATGCAGGATTTAATGAGTTGGACGAAGCCCGTTTTAATATTTCACGCATAAAAGAATGGCGAGACAACGGCAATGCTCTATCTGATTGTGCCATTTTATACCGTAACAACGCTCAATCACGTGTTCTAGAAGAAGCATTATTGCAAGAGTCTATAGCCTACCGCATATTTGGCGGCTTGCGATTCTTTGAACGTCAGGAAATTCGCGATGCATTAGGTTATCTACGTTTAATTAATCAAACGATTGATGACGCCGCGTTTGAACGAATTGTTAATACGCCCACTCGCGGTCTTGGTGATAAAACCCTGTCACAAATTCGCGAAATCGCTCGCGATTCAGAATTATCCATGTGGGATGCCAGTACCCGAATACTCGCGGAGAATCGTCTGACCGGCCGTGCTTCAAATGCTCTCAACGCCTTTACAAAATTAATCACGCAACTCACACAAGACACTGCAGACCTTTCCTTAGAACAACAAGCTGACTACGTGATTAAACATTCTGGCTTATTTGCCATGTACAAAGCAGAAAAAGGCGAAAAAGCTCAAGCCAGAATTGAAAACTTGGAAGAGCTGGTCACCGCCTGTAAACAATTTGTGGTGCCAGAAGAAGCAGATAACATGAAACCCATGTCAGCTTTTTTAGCACATGCGTCTCTAGAAGCAGGAGATAATCAAGCGGATAAGCATCAAGATGCGGTTCAAATGATGACCATCCACACAGCAAAAGGCCTAGAGTTTCCACTAGTCTTTATGGTGGGTGTTGAAGAAGGCATGTTTCCAAGCCAGATGAGTAATGAAGAACCTGGTAAAATAGAAGAGGAACGCCGCCTTTGTTATGTAGGCATGACGCGAGCCATGCAAAAGTTATATATCACTTACGCTGAAAACAGAAGGGTATATGGCCAAGACAAATATCACACCCCCTCACGTTTTATCAAAGAGATCCCTACCGATTGTATAGAAGAAGTCCGTTTACGAACTACCATATCTAGGCCAGTCCAAAATAGGTTTACCCCAGTTACGGGCCATACCGCTTTTGAATCAACAGGTTTCCAACTCGGGGAAAGGGTCTCCCACCCTAAATTTGCCGAAGGTACGGTGTTGAATTATGAGGGCAGCGGCGAACATGCAAGAGTACAAATTAACTTTGATGAGTTTGGAAGTAAATGGTTGGTTATGTCATTTGCAAGGTTAACAAAAGTCTAATTCTCCAGAGCTTGTAACCGATTAATTTGCTGTATGGCTCTGGGTGATGAGTTTTCATGTGCTTTTCGAAAACAACGCCCTAAGAAGTCCTGCAAATAATGGATGGAATCAGGTAGTTGATCATTAATAGCCGCTTTTAAAGCAGTTAACCCTGTCAATGGAACAAGTTATTCTTATACCATTGCGTATTAAGTAAGCTGCCTTGATTTTCGGTAGACTCTCAGCGAGTCATAGACATAAATTAATAAACCTGACCAAACGCATACGAAAGTAACGACCCTTGTTGTATCTAGTAGTTCTTGATAATGAATGACCGCTAACAGGAACATCAGGCTTGGACCTATATATTGAAAAAAACCTAAAGTCGTATAACGAATACGTCTAGCTGCAGCAGTAAAGCATAACAATGGAGCGGTAGTCACCACTCCGGCTAGCAACAATGTGGCATTAAGGTCAAAACTATTTGCCAACATGTTGCCACTTGTTGTATCCATAATAAACCAATACAACAAAGCAAAGGGCAACATAATACAACTTTCAATCAATAAGCCAGGCATAGAGTCCACTGACACTTTTTTACGTAGTAACCCGTATATACTGAAACTAGTTGCTAACACCAAGGCTACCCAAGGTAACTGACCATATGAAAAAATCAAGAAAGCCACACCTGCTAGCGCTACAAAAACAGCTAATAACTGCAATCTAGTTAAACTTTCTTGCAGGAAAAAGCGTGCGAGTAAGACATTAAATAAAGGGTTAATAAAGTATCCTAAACTAGCGTAAAGCATGTGATCGTTATTCACGGCCCAGATAAAGACTAGCCAGTTGGCCGCTAATAATAATCCACTTATTGATAAGGTTGCGATGACTTTCGGATCCCGCATTGCATTAAAGACTTGGCCAAACTTTTTTCGAACAGCCAACAACAAACACAACACCAGCACAGACCAAACTATTCGATGCATAACAATTTCTAGAGCAGGTACACTGGTCAATAACTTAAAATACATGGGTGCAATGCCCCACATCGAATAAGCGGCTAGTGCAAAGAGAACACCTGCTTTTACTGATTTATCGTTCAAGTATTTGACCTAGCTTTAACAGAGCTTAATATAGCGTGGAGTGTGATGTAAGCATTTCGCAAATGCAATCTAAAACCTAAATGAGGTAAGGTAAACCAATGAAAAAAAGCTGGGAGATATTTTGGCGATTTCTATTCTTAGGTTGTATTAGTTTTGGTGGCCCTGCAGCACACATTGGGTATTTCCAACGCACTTTTGTACAAAAATTAGAATGGCTATCTAATGATGCCTACGCCAAATTAATATCGTTAAGTCAGATTTTGCCAGGCCCTAGTTCAAGCCAAATCGGATTTGCAATAGGATTACAAAAAGCAGGATTGGCTGGAGGAATAGCAGCATTTTTGGGCTTTACCTTACCCTCATTTATATTGATGTATTGGCTGGCGGTGTCAGTAAACTTAGATACCCCCGCAAATTGGTTAATTTCAGTGAGCCGTGGCCTAAAATTATTAGCCGTTATTATTGTGTTAGATGCAGTAATTACTATGTTTAGAAGTTTTTGCAAAGATCGCTTATCTGTCTTAATAATGCTCCTCAGTATTTTACTTCTAGTCATCTATAAATCTTTTTATACACAAATGTTAGTGTTGCTGATTTCCATGTTAATAGGCTTAGCCAATAATCAAATTCCAGCTAAGTCAGTTAACATAAGTCAGATCCTAAAAAAATTATCGTGGCTACCTTTGCTTTTATTTACCAGCATATTTTTAATCAGCTTAGGGTTAAATCAATATGATTCTTTTGCAGGTTTATTCGCAATATTTTATAAAAACGGTAGTCTAGTATTTGGTGGTGGGCATGTAGTCTTACCATTATTGCAAACTAGTGTTGGCGATACACTGACAGAGCAGCAATTTTTATTTGGCTATGTAGCTGCTCAGGGTGTGCCCGGACCCATGTTTACAATGGCAACATTTATGGGTGCACAATGGATGGAAAACCTACCGTTAAGTGGTGCTATTGTGGCGACGTTTGCCATTTTTTTACCAGGTTATTTATTAATTTTAGCCCTCAATAATAGCTGGCAATCTCTCGTTCAACATCCCAACTTTATTGGCGCATCGCAAGGTATCAATGCTGCGGTAGTGGGTTTTCTTGTTTTGGCACTCTACGATCCAGTAATTATTAGTGCAGTTCACAACTATATTGATTTGGGTCTAGTGGTCATCGGATTTCTGGGACTAAAATTATTTAAACCACCTATTCTGCTGCTGATAAGCATTTTTATTTTGCTAGGTTTTATTTGAAATAGATTATTCTAAAACAATGCTGCTGAATACTGTTTGTGACCTACTGCTAGTTTTGAAAAAATTATGTCTGCTTTAACAATCGAGTCTATAAGTTCCTTCACGGTATTTTTGATAGGTTGGGCTAAAGGCATAAATACCCTCATTTATTGTCACAACAGGGTGCAAAGCTTGTTTGGCAGATTGGAGCCTCCAATCTTGAATTAACTCAGGTGCCACCTGCTTAGCCTCTTCAAATCAGTGAAAGGTAACATTAAGACAAATTCTTCACCTTTATATCACAGAGTAAAATCGAGCGTTCTCATTCTACTAGATGCAATAGTTGCAACTACAATCTTCAAACATTTATTACCTTCCAGGTGACCAAATTCATCGTTATGTTTGTGACACGTGAGATCAAAATACTAAGCCGTGTTCTTTTATCGATATAGTCCACTGCACCCATGGCTCAACAATGTTCTTCTTCATCAAGACTTGGCCTATCGGCCAAAAACAGGACAGAAATGATGGCAGTAAGTTAATTTTTTAACGAAAAACAAGAATAGTTTAGAAATACAGACAACGTCATAGTCAAAAATGCTGTATTCAACTACTGACTAATAAAAATATTTAAACACTTATATCGCGAGCAAAATTACGTATCAAATCTGTTCTTACATTATCAGACAACTGACAATCCAGTAATATATTTACCTGAGTGTACAATTTGACCCAGTTTTTGATTGTTAGCAAGTGAACCTCGAGATAAAAACACGTAAACTTATGTTTTACTAATATCTTTTGAGCAACCGTTGTCAGATCATCCAGCACATTCCTCACCCGCAATTACCCATGCGCAACAAGTATTAAAACACACATTTGGCTATGATCATTTTCGTGATGGGCAAGCACAAGTTATAAACCAAGTAATGCAGCAAAAAGATGTGTTGGTCCTCATGCCTACTGGTGGCGGTAAGTCTTTGTGTTATCAAATTCCAGCTATACTTTTATCGGGTTTGACAATTGTTGTTTCACCCCTGATATCGTTAATGAAAGATCAGGTTGATGCGCTTTTAACCTATGGCGTCAATGCCGCTTACATAAACTCAAACCTGTCGCCACAAGATATGTTTAATGTTTTTAAGGGCATGCAAGATGGAAAATACAAGCTAATCTATGTGGCGCCTGAAAGGCTTATGCAACTGGAGTTTATCCAGCGTCTTCAAGGCCTTACAATAAGTCTTATTGCGGTTGACGAGGCTCACTGCGTATCTCATTGGGGCCATGACTTTAGAAAGGACTATAGACTGCTTGGGCAATTAAAAGCTACGTTCCCCCATATCCCAATCATGGGATTAACGGCTACCGCCGATCTTGCCACCCGAGCAGATATCACCCAACAACTAAAGTTACAGCAACCCTTTATCTTCAAAGGAAGTTTTGACCGCCCTAATATACGATACAACCAAGTTACTAAATACAAGGCCACAGACCAAGCGATTGCTTTTGTTAAACAACAAGATGGTAGCGGTATTATTTATTGTAATAGCCGCAGGAAAGTAGACGATCTGAGTATTGCTTTGGCCAGACAAGGGGTCAATTGTGCAGGTTATCACGCGGGTCTTGAGGGTGAAATTCGGGACAAAATACAGCGTGATTTTATTCAAGATAAGATTGACATCATAGTGGCAACAGTCGCGTTTGGCATGGGAATAGACAAATCTAATGTGCGCTTTGTTGTACATTTTGACTTACCTCGTAGTATCGAATCATATTATCAAGAAATAGGCCGAGCAGGTAGAGACGGCATGCCCGCCGAAGCGTTATTATTATTTGACGAAAAAGATGTAGCTCGTATTCGTCAGTGGATATCAACGGGTGAAAATCTAGAGAGAAATAGCGTAGAACTTCAAAAATTTGCCGCCATGGAAGCTTTTGGTGAAGCGCAAACTTGTCGCCGACAAATTTTACTTAATTACTTTGCTGAATATTCTGCGGGGCACTGCGGTAATTGCGATATTTGCCTCGACCCACCCAAAGCATTCGATGGCACTGTAGATGCGCAAAAAGTGTTATCTTGTGTTTTTCGACTAAGACAATCTGTTGCCGGTCAATATTTAATTGATGTACTTAGAGGTAAACAACTAAAACGCATTTTAGAACATGGCCATGATAAGTTGACCACTTATGCTATTGGCAAAGATAAGTCAGATGCATATTGGCACAACATTATAAATCAATTAATCCACCGCGGATTTCTTAGGGTGGATATCACACAAAATGCAGTGTTAAAATTAACTGAAGAAGCAAGGCCGATATTACAGCAAGCCCAAAAATTGCAGCTTGCGGTGCCAAGATTGAGTCTTGATTTGGGTAAAAAAGCACAGCTCATTACACAAGATTATGATCGAGCGCTGTTTGCAAAACTGAAATATTTACGCAAAACTATTGCTGATCAGGATGATGTGCCACCATTTGTTGTATTCAGCGATGCAACATTAGCCGATATGGCAGATAAATTTCCAGAGACCTCATTCGACTTTTTAGATATTCATGGTGTGGGCCGAACTAAGCTCGAACGTTATGGTGAACGTTTTATTGCTGCCATTTCAAAGCACCTTAATAAGTAAATATTATAAAAGCAGATGCCACTCAAGGTTTACTTTTTAGGGCGATTTAGCGCATACTGATAAACCGTTTTTGAGCTGATAAAATCGATGCCTGTTAAAGCTGTTCCACAAAAAAATACAGATGATAAAGTCGAAAAACTGAAGATCCCGCCTCATTCTATCGAAGCGGAACAATCGGTGTTAGGTAGTATGTTAATAGCCCCTGATTCATGGGATAAGGTGGCTGAAATTGTAGTAGAGACAGACTTTTACAATCGCTCACATCAAATCATTTTCCGCGCCATTGTCCGCCTTTTAACGAAAAGCCAACCTATTGATTTAATTACTGTTTCTGAAGATCTAGAAGGTATGGATGAGTTAGAGACCGCAGGTGGCTTTGCTTATTTAGGTGAGTTAGCCAAAAATACGCCAAGCTCAGCCAACGTATCTGCATATGCACAAATAATAAAAGAACGAGCTGTGATCCGTGAGCTCATAGGCGTCGCTCATGTCATTGCTGATACAGGGTATAATCCTGAAGGTCGCGATAGCGGTGAAATTCTCGATATGGCCGAGAGTAAGGTATTCGAAATTGCCGAAAAACGCACAGGTAAAGACGAAGGCCCAAAGAATGTTGAGGCAGTGTTAACAAAAACCATCGACCGTCTTGAAATATTAGTTAAAAGTAATAAAGAAGTCACAGGTGTGTCTACTGGTTACACTGACCTAGATAAAAAAACCAGTGGCCTGCAACCTTCAGATTTAATTATCGTTGCGGCCCGGCCCTCTATGGGTAAAACGACCTTCGCTATGAACTTATGCGAAAATGCTATGTTACTCGAAGAAAAGCCAGTATTAGTATTCAGCCTAGAAATGCCTTCTGAACAGATTATGATGAGGATGTTAGCGTCCCTTAGCCGAGTCGATCAAACCAAAATTCGTACTGCACAGCTGGACGATGAGGATTGGGCAAGAATGTCAAATACCATGGCCATGCTAAAGGACAAAGACAATCTGTTTATTGATGATTCTTCTGGTTTGACCCCGATGGATGTGCGCACCCGTGCAAGAAAATTGGCGCGTGAGAAAGGGGGGATTAGCCTGATCATGATTGATTACTTGCAATTAATGCAGGTACCAGGATTAAGCGATAATCGAACTTTAGAAATTGCCGAAATATCACGCTCCCTTAAATCTTTAGCAAAAGAGTTAGAAGTCCCTGTTGTTGCTTTATCCCAGCTAAACCGAAGCCTTGAGCAACGCAGTAATAAACGCCCAATCAACTCAGATCTTCGTGAGTCAGGTTCAATTGAGCAAGACGCCGATTTAATCATGTTTATTTATCGAGATGAAGTTTATAACGAACAGAGTACTGACCAAGGTGTCGCTGAAATTATTATAGGTAAACAGCGTAACGGTCCCATAGGTACATCGCGGTTAACATTTCAAGGCCAGTTTTCTCGCTTTGATAATTATTCCGGACCAGCAATAGAAGATAAATACTAATAACCACTGATTTCTGAATAAAAAAAAGAGATGCAATTACATCTCTTTTTTTGTAATCGATAACTTATCTTTCCACTACAGTTCTTTTATTTGCCGATATTTTTGCAATAATACTACGATTAACCTTGTTAGCCGCTGCTGTGTTAGATGTATCCAACAACTGATTCTCGCCAAATCCTTTAGCAGTTAATCGCACACCATCAATACCATATTGATTGATTAGCAGTGTTCTAACCGCATCTGCTCGTTTTTGAGATAGCATCATATTGTAATCAGCATCACCTGGCGCTGAAGCATGACCCTCAATCACAGTATCTGTTGTTGGGTAGCGGTCCATAAAATCAGCAAACTCCTGAAACTGGGGGTCCTTCGGGTTATTAATAACCGAACTATTATTTCCAAATAATACTTTTATACTGGTTAATACTTGCTCTTCTGTAAATACACTGCAGCCATTTTCATCAACTTTATCCGTGATGGGTGTGTCTTCACATTGATCCGCATCATTCAACACACCGTCTTTGTCTGTATCTAATATTAAGCTGCAACCTACAGAGCTGACTTTTTTACCAGCTGGTGTGTCTGGACACATGTCAATCGTATTTAATATACCATCACCGTCAGAGTCCAATGCACAGCCCACGCTATCCACTCGAGTGCCGATTGGTGTGCCTGCACACTGATCCATCTTGTCAAAAACACCATCATTATCAATGTCTACAGAGATCGGCTTTGCAGTCATATTCGACCCGCCAAATGTGTACGCAAGGCCCAATTTAAGTCCTATGTGCGTATTACTATTACTAGCTAAGGTTTGGTAGGCGGCTGCTTCAGTAATGATTTTGACGTTATCGTTTACATGCCAATGTCTTCCTATTCCGATATTAGCCATAGTATCACTATTAACAATTTCGGTGTTTTTTAGACCACCAAAAGCATATAAGGAATCATCTTGCAAAAAGTACATCATGTCGACACCGAAGCGGCTCCCATTGACATTATTTGGAGTGGCGTCAATGTCTAACTTTGAGGCTTCAATTCTAAAAGCCCACTGTGGCGAAAATCTGATTCCAAATTCCGCACCAAGACCCGCACCATCGTCTAAAAAGTTGGGAAGGCCAGTTTCGGCTTGATCAGTTTTATAATATTCAATAAAGCCAGCAACCCACTTTTCATTATCTTTAGTCTGTGCTTGAACATTTGCACTCAAAGCTGAAGCTACAGCACTTAAAAGCAATAGTTTTTTCATTTTAAATAGTTCCTTAATTTTAAACTTTTTCATATATAAATCACGATTGATCAAGACAGATCATATATGTAGACATCATTAAAGCAACTATTTTATGATGTTCATAAACCTATTTTCCACAAATAGTCGCAATTAAGTGATGACTTTCTGCTCTCACTCGGTGTTCACCCAATACTATGCCTTGCCACAGGCCTAGGCCTAAACCTAAAGTGCCATCAACAATGGTTATGCTGAGGTTGTTGCCAAGCAAACTGGCTTTAATATGGGTAGGCTTATCATCTGCACCCTCAAAGTTTTGTGAGTCATAAGCCATATTCTCTGGCACTATTATATTGAACAAATAATTTTAGTAGGCCAGTTTTAAATTGCTTCATGCTTACAAGTTGATTGACCACTTCGTCAGTGATCAGATGATATCCCCTGATTTTAACGAGATAAGACAATAGCGTCATGTATCAGCATGCATCTTTTTGCTTTTTATTGGGTATAGCACATTTCTAATTAGAGGTTGCTTGATGCATGAGAAAATGGGATTAACAATTTATTCCCATCAACTGGATGGTTTATCGTATGATCCTGCCTGAAAACCACCATAGGCGTTGTCATAACAATTAAGCCAGAGACCTGCACTCTCGCTTGGTGATCACTTTATCTTTTTGGGTTTACTCGGTAATAACCCAATTATTGCCATGGTATTCAATATATTGAGTTATGCAGCGATAAAGGGTTTATAAACTCTGCGTTTATTGGATAAGTTCTTTTTTAAAAGATTAGCTCTATTGGCAAGCAGCACAGATTCCATGAGCTTCAATTGTCTGATTGACTATGCTAAATCCAACTGTCTGGGCTTGTTTATCTAAGGTATCTTTTAATCCTTCGGATTGGATTTCTTTTACATCACCACAGGTATCACAAATCAAAAACTGTACTGGATGGTTACAATCAAAATGATGACAAGCCACAAAGGCATTTGTGGATTCTATTTTGTGAATGAGACCGAACTCTAAGAGAAAATCTAAGGTTCTGTAGACTGTGGCAGGCTTTGCATTGGACTCTGTTATTTTTAGAGCATCCAACAGTTCATAAGCACCTACAGCACCCTGCTGCTCTAGCAATATGGCATAAACCTTCTCTCTGAGTAAAGTAAATCTAGCCCCTTTATCTTCACAAAATTGCCTAGCTTTATACACTTGTTTTGCAATAGAATGTTCACAAATATCAGTCACGTTTCTTCCTTCTCAATAGGCCCTTAATAATAACACTAATCTTTGTGGTGTTGCGTACTTTAAATATTTATTATCAGATTCACTTGACCACATATGTCGATATTGATGATGTGATACTCTTTTAAAAAAGTATTTTTCTGTGCTGTGTTTTACTGTGTTAACTTAAATGAAGATTTCTTATTTCTGACAACGACATGATCGAACAAAATATATCGGTAACAGATGAAACAAAGGCTATATGGTTAATTTTCAGCGGTGAAAGAATTTTTCAATTTACTGAAAATCCTGGGTTAATAGTTGACACTTGGGCAGCGCTCGATTTTGCCCATGCCTACCAAGAGCAAATCGTTCGAATAGGCAGCCATGACGACTTGCCTTGCTTATTAATTGATATGGTCAATGAACATATTGAAAACGAACAACTTTCACTTATTAGTATGCGCGCCTTACTCATGCAAAACCAAACTAGCTTTTTTGGCATTGCCTCTAGAGCATGGCAAATTGCTTTGTTTATGCGCACACATAGGTTTTGCGGTCAATGTGGCAGCACTATGCAACAAATTAATTGGGAAATGGCAATGCAGTGTTCACGATGTCAGCACCGTTGTTACCCACGAATTTCACCTTGTATAATTGTGTCTATCCGGCATAACGACAAAATATTGTTAGCACAAGGTAAACCGCAACGGTCTATGCAAATGTATTCAACTTTAGCAGGTTTTGTAGAAAGTGGTGAAAAACTGGAACAAGCAGTTCACAGGGAAGTATTTGAAGAGGTGGGCATAAAAGTGAAAAACTTGCGTTACTTTTCGAGCCAACCTTGGCCTTTTCCTCACTCATTAATGGTTGGATTCTTGGCAGATTTTGACTCAGGGGATATAAAAGTAGACGGCAAGGAAATACTTGAAGCATATTGGTTTGACTCAGACAAATTACCTAATATTCCACCCAAGTTATCTATTGCGGGGCAACTAATTCAGCATACTATCGAAGAAATAAAACAGCAGAAGAATATTACTATTCCAAACCCTTCTTAATTAAACTCTGAGTGTAAAAGCTCCCACATAAGTGGGGCTTGAATATTTTAGCTTTTTAATCTCGTCATCGAGATCCTTAATTTTTAGTTGCGCTCGCATCATCTTTTAAGCAAAGACAATTCTCAGTATGTAAGTTTTTGCGAGATATAATTCAACTTTCCCTTTTCTCAGTGGATAAAATCGCTACAATACGCATTTTTAAACCTATAGCCTAAGCAGGGTCAGTTAATTCTAATTTGAGGAAATCAATGCAACCATTGCAAAACGACCGATATTTAAGGGCATTGTTACGTCAGCCAGTCGATACGACACCAGTATGGATGATGCGCCAAGCAGGTCGATATTTACCTGAATATAAAGCCACAAGAGCAGAAGCTGGCGACTTTATGTCACTCTGTAAAAATGCTGAATTAGCCTGCGAGGTAACACTCCAGCCATTACGTAGATTCGATCTAGATGCTGCCATCTTATTTTCTGACATTTTGACTATTCCTGATGCGATGGGACTGGGTTTATATTTTGAAACCGGTGAGGGTCCAAAGTTTGAACGGCCATTAACTTGCATGGCTGAAATTCAAAAATTACCTATACTGGACCCTGAAATAGAACTGGGTTACGTGATGAATGCCGTGCGCACCATACGCAAAAATTTAAATGGAACGGTGCCTTTAATTGGTTTTTCTGGTAGTCCTTGGACACTCGCAACTTATATGATCGAAGGTGGGTCAAGCAAGGCCTTCACCAAAATTAAAAAAATGGCCTTTAGTGATCCACAAGCTTTGCACCTATTACTTGATAAGTTAGCCGATTCCGTTATTTTGTATCTTAATGCGCAAATTGCCGCTGGAGCTCAATCAGTAATGGTATTCGACACTTGGGGTGGCGTATTATCAGGTCGTGATTACCAAGAGTTTTCTTTGCAATATATGCATAAAATTGTCGATAGTCTCACGCGCGAAAATGATGGGCGCAAGGTTCCCGTAACCTTGTTCACTAAAAATGCAGGTCTGTGGTTGGAATCTATCGCTGCAACTGGATGTGACGCAGTAGGCCTGGATTGGACAGTGGATATGGCTGATGCAAAAGCACGCATCGGCGACAAGGTTGCACTACAAGGTAATATGGACCCGTCTATGTTATATGCACCAGCCGGGCGCATTGAACAGGAAGTGCAACTTATTTTAGAAGGTTTTGGTAAAGGAAACGGCCATGTATTTAACCTTGGTCATGGCATTCATCTAGATGTGCCACCTGACAATGCCAAAGTATTTATTGATGCGGTTCACCGGTTAAGTAAGCCATTTCATCAATAATAACCACTAAACGCTTATCCCTTTTTAATAAAATTGACGATCTCACCCGAGGCACACAATTGCTGTGCCTCAGCATTTTTGCAAGCCCGACCTATTTTAATTAACCCTATGCCAGCTCCATTTGATAGCCTATTTAATGTGTGATCATTCGGTTTACAATGTCTAACCAGCATGTTTCGCCTTTGGGTAAACCCATTCAATGGAGAGTACTCGCCATGCAAAATGCGGTTAGGCTTGACAGACAACTTTAACAACTTACCGGGCTCGTTCCTCCACCTATAACACAACCAATATCCCAAGAAAATGCCTTTCAGTAACATCGTTATCCATCAGTGTGATGTCATAATTTATACGACTTGCGCATAAATTTCGGCTTTGGGCTCTAGGGTAAGAAAATTGACATAAGCAGGCGTCCTAACTTGAACTTAGGAGAGTTTTGAGCCTCTAGCTGAACATCAAAACAAGTTATTTGTTGTTGCTGACTAAATAACTTAACAGAAAATTTATAGGCTTTTCCGGTTATCAACCGAAAGTAAACTTGCCTTGCATTCGCGCACCGAACGTTAGGTCCAGTGCATATTTTCGGTAATAATAGTGGCGTTATTACAGACAAACTCTTTAAGCGTGCAGTTACTTAAATAAAGCATTTAGATAAGCGGCAATCCTCACCCCCCCCATTTGTAAACGCTGTTTCACTATAGGTAGATTTTGATATTGGTAATCCCATGAAAGTTTATCATTTTCAGGGTATAAATTAACTCGTAACTTTGCACTTTCAGCTATCCATACCTTTGGATCAACTTCCACCCATTCTTTCGCCTGTTGTTCAGATATTTTGCGACTTAAAATTTTAGTCCATTCTGTGTATGACAAATTTTGCCTATCAATCAAGCCTGAATCCCAGACTCGGTGTAAGTTAGAATCTTCCCAAAAGAACTTGAGTTTTACGTCGTTACCTCCTTTATCTATTCCATTTCCGGCGTGAAAAGGTTGATGTAAATCACCAATAATATGCACAATAAATCGCAGTGCGAGTTGTTTCTCTGCAAAGCTTGATTGCTTACTTTTTAATTGTTTGGAGAACATATCTAAAGCTGTCGCAGCATTGCCTTCAAGTGGCGGCACCACGTCTAAATAGGTTTTGCCGTCAAACACATTCACATAATGCCAAGGGTTAGCTGTTTTTTTCCAAAACTCACTAGGGTCTGAACGCATCTCGTCAGCATAAGTCGAGGCCTCGGCTAAATCTTCATTTATCAGCAACTGACTGATGGCACGATGTGTTTCAGGTGTTAAATATTGCTCTGCAATAGCCCCTGTAACACGATGCCCAATTTGCCCCCAGCTTAAGGTTTGAAAACTCATTGCAGCCGCAACCACACCAATAATTAGTTTATTTAATTTCATTTGAAGGCTCTTTATTTAAGTCTTATTTAAATCGATTTTAGCTAATTGCTCGATCAATAATTTGTGAATGCCACCAAAACTACCGTTACTCATCACTAGAATATGGTCACCTGGCTTGGCATAAGAAATGATGGATTTCACCAACATATCCATATCTTTATATAACATGGCTGTTACGCTGCTTTGCATCAGCAGATAATCCATCGACCAAGTTAAATTTGATGGTTCAAAAATAAATATCTGATCGGCACTAGACCATGATGCGGCAAGTGTATCTTTGTGTACCCCCATTTTCATAGTGTTAGAACGAGGCTCTAGTACTGCTAAAATGCGTCCATCGCCAACCTTTGCTCTGAGTCCATTAATAGTGAAGGAAATAGCAGTAGGATGATGAGCAAAATCATCATATAAAGTAATCCCATTAACGACGGCCTTTACTTCCATGCGGCGTTTTACATTAACAAATTGTGCTAGTGCTTCAACCGCTAGGTCGCTTTTAACACCACTATGTTTTGCCGCTGCTATCGCCATCAACGCATTATTAACGTTATGTTCCCCCATTAAGTCCCAATGCACTTTACCTTGATTTTCCCCTTTAAACATGACGTCAAATTCACTGCACCCGGGGTTACTGTTTTGTACCTGCCAATCGCCACCAACAAACTGCACTGGAGTCCAACATCCCATGTCTAAGACTTTTTTCAGGTTGTCATCTGACTTAGGCAATAACACTAATCCGTTATTAGGGACCGTTCGGAGCAGATGATTAAACTGTTTTTGAATATCACTTAAATCGGAAAAAATATCAGCGTGATCAAATTCAAGGTTGTTCATCACCAAGGTGCGAGGTCGATAATGTAAAAATTTAGAACGTTTATCAAAAAAAGCACTGTCGTATTCATCTGCCTCAATAACAAAGAATGGACTTTCACCTAAACGTGCAGAAACTTCAAAATTTTGAGGGATCCCACCAATCAAAAAACCTGGTCTTAGACCTGCATACTCGAGTATCCAAGCTAACATGCTGGAGGTACTAGTTTTGCCATGGGTACCAGATACAGCTAATACCCAACGATCTTTGAGTACGTTTTCAAGCAGCCATTGAGGACCACTAGTGTATGGTAGGTTTCTGTCCAAAACATATTCTACCGCTTCATTACCACGAGACAACGCATTGCCTATAACAACGATATCTGGCGAATTTTCAAATTGTTTGGCATCGTAACCTTCAAACAACTCAATACCTAGAGACTCTAATTGTGTGCTCATAGGCGGGTATACGTTACTGTCAGAGCCCGTGACTTTGTGCCCTAACTCTTGAGCGATAGCTGCAATGCCACCCATAAAAGTGCCACAAATACCTAAAATGTGTAGATGCATAAATTGCCGTTCAAAATGTCTAATGATGATAGATTACCAGAACAAGGATCCCTCACCAAATCAAGAATGTAAAAAACACCTTGTTTTGACAACTATGGCATTAGCACCATTATGATTCAGCTATAATGAATAAATTTCGGTTACTGAGTTTCTGGTTTTTTGAAGGTATAATTAATTATTGTTACTTTTAAAAACTTAAGACAGTGCTGCACCCTTCAACCTCAAAGCCCTAAAACTAAAAGGTATAAAAGCATAATGAAAAGACTTAACTCGCAACTTCAAGAAGATGGCGCACCTATGGAGCTAATCCTGCTATTAAGAACATTGTTAGCAGGCTGCAAGGAAATTTCTTTTAGGGTCAGTCAAGGAGCCCTAGCTGGTGTATTAGGTTCAACATTAAGTGAAAACGTACAAGGTGAAACGCAGAAAAAGTTAGATGTCATTTCGAACCAAATCTTAAAAGACATTCTGAGCGAGTCAGGTTATGTTAAAGCTATATCTTCAGAAGAAGAAGATGAGGTAGTTCCTTGTAATCCAAATGGTAATTATCTGGTTAGCTTTGATCCTCTTGATGGATCATCGAATACTGATGTTAATAGTCTTATCGGCACCATTTTTTCTATTACACACGCACCACAATGGATGGACCCCGATGATCCTTCGGCGTTTCTGCAACCCGGTACACAAATAGTAGCAGCAGGTTACGTATTATACGGCCCATCAGCTATGCTTGCTTTGACGACAGGTCGTGGTACACATCTTTACACCTTAGATAAAACCCATGGCGGGTTCTTGTTAACCACACCCAACGTCAAAGTGCCTGATCAGACGTCTGAATACTCCATCAATGCATCCAATCAACGCCATTGGGAAGCGCCCATTCAAGCATATATTAGTGATTTATTAGCAGGTACAGAAGGCCCCAGAGAAAAGGATTACAACATGCGCTGGGTCGCAGCTATGGTGGGTGATATTCACAGAGTGTTGTCTCGCGGCGGTATTTTTATGTATCCATACGATAAACGAGATCCAAGCAAAGCAGGTAAATTACGCTTGTTGTATGAGGCCAATCCCATGGCCTTCCTTGTTGAACAGGCAGGTGGCTTAGCCAACACAGGTACAGGACGTATTATGGAAGTCATGCCTACTGAAATTCATCAACGTGTGCCTGTGTTAATAGGCTCAAAAGAAGAAGTAGAGGTGTGTTTAAGCTACAACAAAGAAACTAATGTTTAGCCTTCAATAACCTAAAAAAGCCTTGAATAAGGCTTTTTTAGGTTTTATAAACTTATAACAGCGGCGCTATCACCAAACTCACAATAGCCATCACATTGATTAAGATATTCATAGAGGGTCCAGATGTATCTTTAAATGGGTCGCCTACAGTGTCTCCCACTACTACAGCTGCATGAGTATCAGACCCTTTACCACCTAAGTTGCCTTTTTCAACATACTTTTTAGCATTATCCCAGGCACCACCCGCATTAGCCATCATCAGAGCCAGTAACACACAGCCTAACAATGCTCCGCCTAACATGCCTCCTAACGCATAAGCACCCAAGCCAAAACCTATTAAAGGAGGCACACCAACAGCAATGACACCGGGTAAAATCATTTTTTTCAGCGCGGCTTGAGTAGCAATATCGATACAACGAGCATTATCAGGCTCAGCCGTACCTTCCATTAGGCCTTCAATCTCTCGGAACTGTCGGCGAATTTCTTGGATCATTTCAAATGCAGCATCACCTACAGCAGTCATAGTGATTGAGGCAATTAAAAAGGGTAGTAAGCCACCAATAAACAAACCTATTAAGACCATAGGATCGCCTAGATTCAATGTAAAGTCTGGGTACTTAGCAGTAAGGGTTTCGATAAATGCAGCAATGATAGCCAGGGCGGCGAGGGCGGCCGCACCTATAGCAAAACCTTTACCAATAGCTGCGGTGGTGTTGCCTAGCTCATCCAGAGAGTCAGTAATGGCACGAGTTTCTTCTCCCAAACCTGCCATTTCCGCTATGCCACCAGCATTGTCAGCAACAGGACCATAGGCGTCAATTGCCATGGTTATACCCACAGTAGCCAACATACCTACAGCGGCAATGCCTACCCCATACAAACCTGATAGCTGAGTCGAGGCATAAATAATCGCACAAATAGTTAGCACAGGAACAACAACCGATTGCATACCTACTGCCAGCCCAGTAATCATTACAGTAGCAGGTCCAGTTTCTCCAGCTTTAGCTATTTTACGTACGGGTGTGGATGCAGTGTAATATTCGGTCACAAGGCCAATAATAATTCCGCCCATTGCCCCGGCAACAACCGCCCACCACACATGACCACTCACACCTAGTTTGGCAACCACAAAATAAGCCGCAGTAATAAAAATAATCGCCGCTGACATAGTACCAGCACGCAAAGCCACCTCTGGTTTGCTGGCTGACAACAATTTAACCATTACTATGCCTGCAACTGAACACAACAAACCAGTTGATGCCAAAGCCAAGGGCAAGAACATTAAAGACTCTCGACTTCCCAATACACCCAATGTCATTGTCGAAGCGATAGCAATAGTGGCAATCATTGAGCCGCAATAAGACTCAAAAATGTCTGAACCCATTCCTGCCACATCACCTACATTATCACCCACATTATCAGCTATAACACCAGGATTACGTGGATCATCCTCAGGAATACCCGCTTCAATTTTTCCAACTAGATCAGCACCAACATCGGCACTCTTAGTGAAAATTCCACCTCCTACACGTGAAAACAAAGCAACTATTGAAGCCCCCATGCCAAATCCATGGATTACGTGAGCTGTGGCCGGATCACCACCGAAGAACCAATATAGAGACCCTAAGCCCAAAAGCCCCATTGATGCGACACATAACCCCATCACAGAGCCTCCCATAAAGGCGATAGTCAAAGCCGCGGCTGGGCCTTCGTCATGTGCTGCTTGAGTAGTACGCACATTTGCCTTTGTGGCAGTAAACATACCCATATAACCGGCTGTGGCCGAACATAATGCCCCTGCAACAAAAGCCATAGTTGTGTATTGGCCCAAAGAAAAATACAAGGCAATACCCACTACTAAGGCAAAAAGAAACAACATTTTATATTCGCGGTGCATAAACACCATCGCACCTGAATGTATGGCATCACCTATTTTGATGATAGCCGGATTAGAGACAGGTGCTTTTTTGATAAGTAGATAGATTACAAAAGCGCTAATTAGGCCTGCAAACCCCAAGATAGGTGGCAGGTAGAATAGTTCAGTCATGATGGTTCCCTGAGTTAATGTAACTATGACACAAAACAAACCATCTTGAACAAACACAAAAATGGATCCGCTTTGCAAAAAATTTACGCCACCTTTCATTACTAACAACGTTCATAAAAAAATGGCTACTTTGTTGTTTTATTTACAATTTATTTACAATTCCAGAGCAACTATAGCGATATTTTGTTATTTAGTTCAAGTTTTAATCAATAAATATACTTAGTCTTCGTTTTAATCACTTTGTTGAGTTTCATCTTGTGTCCCTAAGCATTATAATATTGCGCATTAAAATTCAACAACTTTAGGATAACTATGAGCCTCAACGCCGTCCCCGCTGGTAAAAATTTACCAGATGAAATTAATGTCATAATCGAAATTCCTGCTCACTCAGATCCTGTTAAATATGAAGTGGATAAAGAATCAGGTGCCATTTTTGTTGATCGTTTTATGGCAACTTGTATGCACTACCCGACTAACTATGGTTATGTTCCACACACATTGTCTGAAGATGGCGATCCAGCTGACGTATTAGTCATGACACCTTTCCCACTTTTAGCTGGTTCAGTTATCAAGTGCCGCCCAATCGGCGTATTAAAAATGACTGATGAGTCAGGTGTAGATGCAAAAATTCTTGCAGTACCTGCTGATAAGTTATCAACAATTTATCGTGGCATTACTGATATTGATCACATTCCTGAACTGACAAAACATCAAATTCAGCATTTCTTTGAACATTACAAAGATTTAGAACCGAACAAATGGGTGAAAATTGAAGGTTGGGAAGATGCAGCAGCGGCTAAAGCCGAGTTAGTCAACAGTGTTAAGTTATATGAAGAATCAGAAGTTAAACCTGCTTTCTGACTTTGTTTAAAAATGATTAAATTAAAGAAAGCCGGTATTGACCGGCTTTTTTGTCCCTAGGTAATCACTTAACCAGCTTTATCTATCTTAAAAAATCAAGGGTGCCTTCATCGATTATATTTGCCTGCGATTGATCCTTAACGACTTATTAAATTGACTCATTGCGCTCAAGATTAGAAATGTAATCAGTAATATATGCAGTAACAGATCATTGGCTGAAGAGTATATTGGGTTGCTCTTTATATTTATGAGTGATGCAATAATAGTAAAATGACAATAAGTCTAGATATAACTGATTAACGACAGCTTATATAGCCATCACACTGTTGTTATGGTTAAACCAGCATTGCTGGTGCAGTATGGTTGTTATTACTTGACCACTTTACATAGCATAGTATTCATAGCGGTGAAGATTTTATAGTGTATTCCTTATTTTTAATGCTGAATGTTCCATGTCTAGATAACAAAAAAGTGAAAACCCTTTATATTGGGCTAATCAAATTCAGGTAAGTAAAAACTTATGATAAAAATTATCAATGCAATATGCTTCATATCGGTCTTCTTCAGCCAAATAATTTCAGCCCAAGAGCCACTTGAGCTGTTTTGGGAAGACATGGTGCCGCCAGATTATCAAGCCCCCAACACACCTTTGAGTCACGAGGGCAGTATGTTGCAAATGGGACTTGATGCACCTATAGTCAAGAGACTAAATGGCAAGCTAGTAAAAATACCAGGATTTGTAGTGCCTATTGAGGGCGACAACCAAACCACCACTGAATTTTTGTTAGTACCGTATTTTGGTGCCTGTATACATGTACCACCACCGCCTGCCAATCAAATAGTTTACGTGAAGTTTTCTGAAGCCGTACCCATAGAAAATTTATATGACGCGGTTTGGGTCACCGGGACCTTATCCACTGATGGTTGGGAAGGTGATTTGGCGACTGTAGGATATTCCTTAGTAGGTATCAGTGTGAGTCCTTATGATGGTTAAAACCGATTATAATTAATTGCTTAACAGTGAAAGCCCTTTTTTCATATATCTAGGTACTGCCACTTTCTCAGCACTAAAATTATAGAATGAATACATTGTTTTTACCACACTATCCAAGACAGCAATCAGCATTGAAACCACTAATAAGGCTGATGCTATTTTAGCTGATATCACTGAAACAACTAGCCATATCGCCAGAATAATCAGTCACCATGTTGACGAAATCCAAAATCACACTAAATAAGCGACTGCAAGCTGCACGTAACCTAATCGATTAGCTAAATTTAGCTCATAAAAAACACTGCTACTGTGAGTAAATATTAGCCAAAAGTTCAGCTTTTATATCTTCATTTATTGCTACAGCTCGTTTTGTCTGAAAATCATAATGCACCATAGTGGTTGTGCCCGTTGCACATTTTTTTTGCTGCTGCCACAACTCCTGATAAACATCAAAAGAGCTAGTGCCTATTCGGCTGATGTAAGTGCTAACTTGCACCTTTTGTCCATAATAAATCTGTTCTAAAAAGTCTACTTTATAACTGGCTAAAATAAGGGGCTAATTTTGTAAATCCAATTCAGGATTAAATAGTTTGAAAATAGGCTCACGACCACTTTCAAACCATCCCACTAGAACAGTATTACTCACATGAGCGAGGGCATCTGTTTCGTAAAAACGAACATTAAACTCCTCACTAAACATAAAATATCATCTAGGGTGTTGCAATAATGGTTTAAGAAAACGTGCCGTATGCGACTCTTCTACATGACAAATATCTTCAGGTGTCCCTTGGGCTACAATCTGACCACCACCAGAGCCACCTTCTGGGCCAAGATCTATTACCCAGTCTGCCGTTTTTATCACGTCCAAATTATGTTCAATCACAACAACTGTATTTCCATGATCACGCAATCTATGCAGAACGTGCAATAACTGTTTGATATCGTGAAAATGTAAACCTGTAGTTGGCTCATCCAAAATATACAGGGTTTGGCCTGTATCTCGTTTGGATAATTCTTTAGCTAACTTGACGCGCTGTGCTTCACCACCCGACAGAGTAGTGGCAGCTTGACCTAAACGTACATAAGATAAACCCACATCCATAAGAGTTTGTAATTTTCGAGCAATAGCAGGGATAACATCAAAGAAAGGGCGAGCCTCTTCCACTGTCATATCTAACACTTGATGGATATTCAACCCTTTATACTGGATTTCCAATGTTTCTCGGTTGTAACGCTTGCCTTTACATAAATCACAAGGCACATATACATCAGGCAAAAAGTGCATTTCAACTTTAATAACCCCATCGCCTTGGCATGCTTCACAGCGTCCACCTTTAACATTAAAACTAAACCGTCCGGGTTTATAACCACGAGATCTGGCTTCTTGTGTGCCAGCAAACAATTCACGCACTGGTGTAAAAATACCTGCATAAGTCGCAGGATTAGAGCGTGGTGTTCGGCCAATAGGGCTTTGGTCAATATCCACTACCTTGTCCATAAACTCCATGCCGGTAATAGTTTTATAAGGTGCAGGCTCCCCTGTGGTCGCACCATTTAATACTCTATGAGCAATGCGATAAAAGGTATCGTTAATCAAAGTAGATTTACCTGAACCAGATACGCCCGTCACGCATGTCATTAACCCTAATGGGGCTCTTAAAGTCACATTTTGTAAGTTGTTACCAGTGGCCCCTGTTAGCACCACCCATTTGTCTTGATCAATTTTGGTTCGCTTAGCTGGTATTTCAATTCTTTCTTTTCCAGACAGGTACTTTCCTGTTAGCGAACGCTCACTATTTTTTATATCTCCGATGGTGCCCTGAGCCACAATTTCGCCCCCGTGCACGCCAGCACCGGGGCCAATATCCAACACAAAATCGGCAGCTCGGATCGCATCTTCGTCATGCTCAACCACTATAACTGTATTACCTAAGTCACGTAAATGGACAAGGGTTTCCAATAATCTTTCGTTGTCACGTTGATGTAAACCAATTGAGGGTTCGTCAAGAACATACATCACTCCCACTAGCCCAGCACCTATTTGACTGGCTAACCTGATCCGCTGGGCTTCACCTCCAGATAACGTATCAGCGCTGCGTGATAGGGATAGATAATTTAGCCCTACATTGACTAAAAAGGTTAGTCTATCGTTGATTTCTTTAAAGATTTTTTCTGCAATCTTTAAACGTTTGCCGGTGAGGGTAAGATTAGCGAAAAACGCCAAAGCATCGGCTATCGACATGTCGGTAATGACATTAAGAGGTGTTTCACCGATAAATACGTTTCTGGCTTCCAGTCTAAGCCGCGAGCCAGAGCAGGTTGAACAATGTTGTTGACTCAAATATTTAGAAAGCTCATCACGTACCGCGTTGGATTCTGTTTCTTTGTAGCGTCGTTCCATATTCGGGATAATCCCTTCAAATGGATGTTTGCGTTCCATAATGTCGCCACGGTCATTAATGTATTTAAACTTTAACGATGTGCCTTTACTGCCGTTTAACACAATGTCTTGGGCTTTTTCATCGAGCTCTGCAAAGGGCACCGTCAAATCAAACTTGTAGTGATCAGCCACAGCTTGCAACATCTGATAATAATAATAGCTGCGTTTGTCCCAGCCTCTGATCGCCCCACCCGATAAACTAATTTCGTCATTGGCGATAATACGATGCGGGTCAAAAAACTGCCTTGTTCCTAAACCATCACAGCTTTGACAGGCTCCAGCAGGATTATTAAAGGAAAACAAACGCGGCTCTAACTCAGCCATACTATATCCACAGTGTGGACAAGCAAAGTTAGAAGAAAAAACTACCTCTAACCTTTCAGGTTCGTCCATAAAAGCAACTTTTGCAGTGCCGCCAGACAAGTTTAAGGCAGTTTCGAAAGACTCTGCTAGACGAAGTGTTAAATCTTCGCGCACTTTAAAACGGTCAACGACCACTTCAATGGTATGTTTTTTGTGTAAGTCGAGTTCGGGAGGATCCGACAAATCACACACTTCACCGTCTATTCTTGCGCGAATAAACCCTTGAGCAGCGAGGTTTTCAAGGGTTTTAAGGTGCTCACCTTTACGGGCTTGAACCACAGGAGCCAGTAACATCAACTTTAAATCAGCGGGCATGTCCAACACACGGTCGACCATCTGACTGACTGTTTGTGCATCTAATGGCACATGATGCTCAGGACAACGAGGTTCTCCTACCCGTGCATACAACAAACGTAAGTAGTCATAAATTTCTGTAATGGTTCCCACAGTAGAACGAGGATTATGCGAAGTAGATTTTTGCTCAATGGAAATAGCTGGTGATAAACCCTCGATATGATCCACATCAGGTTTTTCCATCATCGATAAAAATTGTCTGGCATATGCTGACAAGGACTCGACGTATCGCCTTTGACCTTCTGCGTAGAGCGTATCAAAAGCCAAAGAAGACTTACCCGATCCAGACAACCCTGTAATCACGGTTAGTTTGTCTCTGGGTATATCCAGATCGATGTTTTTGAGATTGTGGGTGCGAGCACCGCGTACTTCAATTCTATCCATTTTTGACTTTTATCGGATCCAAAAGAAGAAGTATTACACACTCTTTAAACTAGCTCTATGGTCACACAGATTATCTTTTTGTAAGTACAACGTAATCAATCAAAAATATTGTTTAAATTGTTTGTCAAAAAATAATCTATGCTAGAATAAGTCTTTATTTTTGTTTTATATTTTCATTATTCATTATTAGATTAAACCTTGAATTCTACTGAACTTCGCAGCACCTTTTCTCTTGCCTTTGTGTATGTGCTTCGCATGCTTGGCTTGTTTATGGTGATGCCAGTCATAGCCATTAGCGCCAATAACTATCCAGATTATTCAGCCTTTCTTGTTGGGCTAGCAATAGGCGGTTACGGTTTGACTCAAGCATTACTGCAAATACCCATGGGGGTTCTATCAGATAAAATTGGCCGAAAGCCAGTTATTGCAGGGGGCTTAGTGATATTTGCTATTGGCAGTATTGTGGCAGCCACTGCTGATACTCTGGTTTGGGTTGTAGTGGGTCGCTTTCTTCAAGGTGCCGGCGCAATAGCTGGAGCCATCATGGCATTGGCTGGAGATTTAAGCCGTGAAAGCCAACGGTCAAAAGTGATGGCTATTATAGGTATTTCTATTGGTTTCTCTTTTTACTTAGCCTTGCTGTTGGGCCCTATTATTGCAAGTAAGTTTGGTCTTAGTGGTATTTTTCTGCTAACGGGTGTCTTGGCTTCATTGTGCATTTTTCTGGTAATATTTGTGGTGCCCAATGCAAAAAACATTGCGCCTAAAGGCGATACTCTTCCAATTGTTAACGATATAAAAAACCTATTTTTACACCCTCAATTAATACGTCTCAATATCAGCGTATTGCTATTACATATATTGATTACCCTACTTTTTGTGCAAATACCGGTATTTCTAGTCGAGCTAAATTGGCCACTTGTCATACATTGGCAAGCATACTCAATAATTTTAGTCAGTTCTGTTGTCGGTCTTATTGGCCTGATGGCTCTAGCAGCAAAACGGCAACAAGCGGTCATGCAATTCAGTGTTGCTGGATTGGCAATAGTTTTTGCACTACTCATATTTGGGCAAAATTCGATTATTTATTTGATGTTATTGGTAAGTTTGTTTTTTACCTGCTTTAACTATCTCGAGGCAAATTTCCCCGCGATGGTTTCAAATATCGCACCAGCCGGCAAAAAAGGCTCAGCCATGGGGGTGTATGCCAGTTTCCAGTTTTTTGGCGCTTTTATAGGTGGCGTGTTATCCGGCAGTATCGGCGAACTGTTGGGCATTCAGTGGGTATTTGGTTTAGCCTGTGTTTTATGTTGCATTTGGTTGTTGTTGATTAGAGGTTTAAAGGCGACGAATCGACTGAAACGTTATACACTTAAAACAAATAAACAAACAACAAGTCTGGCTTTACAGCAGCTTTTTGAATTAGAAGGCGTAATGGATATAACAGTTGTTCCAAATGAACAAGTTATGTACCTAAAGGCAGAGCAACATTTTGATATTCAACAAGCCCGACTTGTGCTGAATTTAAAAGAGTAATTAGGAGGAAAAATGGCGAGCAAAGGCGTAAACAAAGTAATCTTAGTGGGTAATTTAGGTAAAGATCCCGAAGTAAGATATACCCCAAATGGCAAAGCTGTTGCCAATTTAACTTTAGCTACATCAGAAAGTTGGAAGGATCAAAGTGGCCAAATTCAGGAGAAGACTGAATGGCACCGCGTATCCATATTTGGCAAGTTAGCTGAAATTGCTGGCGAATATTTGCGTAAAGGTAGTCAGGTGTATATTGAAGGTAAACTTCAAACCCGAAAATGGCAGAACAAAGAAGGTCAAGATCAATACACCACAGAAATTGTATTAGACCCATTTAATGGTGTAATGCAAATGTTAGGCAGTAAAGGTGGTGGTCAAACTGAAGGTGGCTTCCAAGGACAGCAACGTCCTGCAGGTGCTCAACAGCAACCCAATCAAGGTTATCAACAGGCACCTCAGCAAGGGCAACAATATCAAAAACCGCCAGCTCAAGGTGCGGCCCAACAACCCAATCAAAGCTTCAACCAAGCACCCGCACAAGGGCAACCTGCGCCTATGGCTGAACCAGATTTTGACTTTGATGACGATATTCCGTTCTAATGGTTACATAAATAGTTTTTGTAGATAAAAAACGACAAAGCCCTGTTTTAACAGGGCTTTTTAAATTTTCTTGAAAACATCAGGATGCAAAACTGTATTGCTAATTTTGGAGTGCAAACGACTTTTATTCAGCATCTAATGCAACGGTTCTTAGATTACTTTAAATAGATGGTTTTTTTATTCGTCATCACACCAATAACCTTATCAATGTTCTGCTCTGCGAAATGCTTAAAAAGGTGGCAGGCTTGTCTGGCAACATTATAACTGCAAAACATATACAGCCAGGATCGGTGGCTAAAAGTTTGACTATAATAATTCTCGACTTCGCCCAATAGCTAATTCAATGACTAAGCCTAATATTGATATTGAACCGTGGCATAAACTGTCCTAGGCTCACCTACGAAGTATCGGTAGCTGCCAAACCCAAAATCATCTCTTTCGGCATAATCCTCATCCGTCAGGTTGCTGACTCTGATACCTATATCTAGTCTTTCACTTAATCTTATGCCAGTGCGAAGATTAAGTAAGTTATGACCACTATACTCCGAGCTATTTTCTGGGTTAATATAACAGTTACCTTGATGCACCCACTCCAGCTCCACAAACTCACCTAGATCAGAGCGCAAACCTAGTTGTACACTGCCTATATGTTCTGGTGCTGTATCTATTTCATTGTCTTGGATATTGATCCGACTTAACGTCAAGTTTGTGTCATAACGATGTTTAGCGAAGGTGCCGTTGGCAGCCACATAAAAATACTGCCACTGATAGTTTATCGCCAGCTCTATTCCCCGATGTGACGTTTCACCATTGCTAATATTTTGCCTATTAGTGTCTTGAAAAATAAAATTATCTTTGTGCATAGAGAATAAGGTCACATCATAAAATAACGACTCAACCTGTCCTCTTAAACCTAGTTCAATTGAATTGATATTTTCAGCATCAAGTTCTGCGATTGTTTGGCCGGCTTGGAGTCTAAATAACTCTGTGGTTTGAGGTGCACGATACCCTGTAGAAAATTGCGCATAGAGTCGATTATTTTTAATTAAGGCATAGTTTGCCTTTATTTGATAAGACCATTCATCATAATCGACTATTTGGTCTGCAGGGCGAGTAAGCCGGCATTTTCAATACCTTGTTCGCATGAACTACCTGTACTTAAAAGATTATCATAATCATATTGGGTATGTTCATAACGCACTCCAGCACTCAGCATCAATTGCTGTGTGGCTGCCCATTGAAGTTGAGCAAAAGGCGATTATACACTTGCATTCACCTTGTAAACATAATGAATACCCGCGGGTAAAGTAGGCGAAAATGTATCAGCTTGCATCTCTCTCAATTGCCCTTGAGTAAAGTCGACGTCAAAGCCGCTTAACCAAGTTAGGTCGCCATAATCTTTTTGGAATTGTGCTTGCACACCAACACTGTTATGGCTGTTTTCATCAAGGGGTTGCCATGGAAGAAAATGCTGTAAAAATTGCATGTCGGTCGACCTGATATAAGGTGTAATGCTAAAGCTTGTGGTGTCGTTTTCAACATAACTGATTTGACTATAAACGCGCATCGACTGACTATCACGAAATGCTTCAGGGTTAGGATTTTGCCTCTTTAATGCCGCGTCTTTATACACTTCGAACCCACTAATAAAACCAGCAGTTTCTTGATTCAGATTAGTGACCACCAGTACATTCTTAATCTGCCATTTTCCACCTTGGTATTGATGTATCACATTAAATTTTTGCTGATCAAAACCACTGTCTTGCAAATACCCGCCATCCTTTGTGACGTTACCGTAGAATAAAAAACCATATTGTTCGGTTTTTGTAGACACGCTAAACATGCCGCGGGAGTAATCATGAGGCCCGATACTCAAGGAAAAATTTGATTGCTGGGTATCAAAAGGATTAGGGGTTAGCACATTAATCACTCCATGCACTGCATTAGAGCCATACATAGTGCTAGTAAGACCACGTAACAACTCAAGGGACGATACCTGTTCGGTATTCGCGTCAAACAATTGATTAACATTACAAAATCCTGGTGCACGTAACGACAGTCCATCTTGAGCGATAAAAAATGCACCGCATCCACCCGCACCGGTCAGAACCGGTGAACGAATGGCAGTAAGGTGTTCTTGGCCATTACCTCGACTTATCCAACCACGCGGTATGCGAACCAAAGCTTGATTTATATGCTGTTGCTCAATTAATCTTAAACTTTTATCGTCTATCCAACTAATATTGCCAGCTACATCTAAAATATTTTGACCAGTGCGTATGGCTATCACAGTGATCCGCTCTATTTTTGTTTTTCATTTTGGCCCAAAGCCGGTGTACTCAATAGGATTAATGCGAGATAAGTCATAGTTAGGTTCAAAGAAACCCCTAAGGTAACAATTTAAGATAAAATTTCATTGGATTTTAGATCATGGTTCACTGCATTCCAATACACTAAATGTAAGATTTTTAGTTAAGACGCATCATATTATTAATTTAAGTCTATGATAAATATAGTAAATTCACATTCAAACAAGTTGATTGTCAATTGTGTTTTGCTGCATATTTTCTCTTAATTGGGACGGTAAAATTCCAAACATTAAACGAAACTGACGACTAAAATAGCTGTGTTCAGAAAAACCGCATCGATAGGCTACATCGGCAATGGGTAAACGCGTTTCAATTAACATTCTACGAGCATTTTCTAAACGAATTTCGTTGATAAACTGTTTGGGGGTCTTAGACAAATACTTTTTAAAACGCCTTTCCAATGCACTCACTGATATAAAGGCAAGTTTTGCTAATTCTTCAATTTTCAAGTCTCGATGAAAATTTTCACGCACATATTCTACGGGTGCCTTTATGGCATCGATGCTTGATAACACCTGTGATGCCTTAGATAACAAACGTGTAAAACCATAAGAACCGATGATGTTATTTTGACGATCCAATAAAGGCCTCTTCGAGGTTGAAAACCAAGCAAATTCGCCAAACTTAAGGATGTTCAATTCTAAACGGTCAGTGATCACATTGCCGCTCATGACACTTTTATCATCAGTAATAAATTGTTTAGCTATATGAGGCGGAAAAAATGCGTAATCTGACTTACCCAAGACTTGATTAAGTGAATGCATACCAATGTGCTCAACAAACCTCTTATTGGCGAAGACTACTTGACTTTCGGTGTCTTTAATCCAAAAAATCACATCCGTTAGCAGATCAAACATGCTAAGGATTTGCTCAATACCAATCACATCTTGAAGAAATGGGTATTGTTGATGACTTGTATTTTCCAACATATGACTGCAACCATAAAAAGAACGACGCCGAAATTATTGCATACATAGGAGGATTTGTTCTATTCAAGTTCACCGCACAAATGGCATATTGATGTTAATTTATTGTTGGTAAATGGCTCATTAGCCGTAAATCACGACTCAGCAACACAAAGGTTAGGTATAAGATATGGTTACAATGATTAGAAAAACTTCACTATTAAGCAGCTTACGAGCAGCTTTGGTTGTGCCTATTGCATTGAGTTTGTCTACTGTAACGTTTGCCCATGAATTAGGTTTACAGTTGTATAGCGTAAGAAAGCAAATGGAGCAAAATTTACCCGAGGCCTTTAGCCAAATTAATCAGTGGGGGATAAAGGTAGTTGAAGGTGGAGGGGCATTATATGGACATCCCGTTGAAGAGTATAAAAACCAATTATTAAAAAATGATCTTCAAATTGTCAGCGTAGATGCTTCATTTGAAGAACTGCGCGACAACCCCATGGCAGTCGTTTACAAAGCTAGATACTTTGACAGTCGCTTTGCAACATTTTATTGGATACCACACGATGCTAAAAAAGGTTTTGGTATCATGGATGCCAAAGGAGCTATTGAGGTCATGAATAAAGCTGGCAAGTTGTTAAAAGAAAATGGTATCACCCTGCAATATCATGCACATGGATACGAATTTATGCCACATGGAAAAGGAACCTTGTTAGATTATATACTTGAAAATGTTGAACACGCAGCGTTTCAGATGGATGTCTTTTGGATGAAACAAGGTGGAATGGATCCCACTAAAATTTTACAAAAGTACCCAGGTCGTTTTTTGTCTCTACATTTAAAAGATCGTAAAAAAGGAACACAAAATACATCCAATGGTAAAGCAGATGTTGAATCAAATGTTATATTAGGTACAGGAGATGTGGGTATAGCGTCTGTGATTGCAGAAGCCAAAAAACAAGGGATCCGCTATTTCTTTATTGAGGATGAATCATCTAGGGTAATGTATCAAGTTCCTGAAAGTATGAATTATTTCAATAGTATATATAAATGATGCCACAATTGGTGTGCACTAACAGATATCAAGCTCAGTCTATTTGAGCTTGATTGTTTCACATTTAATACACTATTTTATTGAATACTTGAAACATAAAAACTTAACTAATTTGACTTGATTTTTATACTATACACCCTTAATTTAAGGAAAAGAATCGTGTTAAAAATCATATATTATTAATATTTTAGGCGTTTCTTTATTGCAATATAAAAGTAAAATTCTTGTGGCATGTAAATTTGTTTGCGCGCATCTGTTAAAGGACTCTTGATATAGCGTGCAACCTATGGGAGCAGAACACCAGCAATAAAGCAGTCCGCAAGTAGTAATTAAATAAACTAGTAACAGTAAAGAACCTTATTCTTGGTTTCATTTGCTAGCAGCTGCTTAAACTAATTTTATAGATATCTCTATCGCTTCTTGACCTTTATATTTATACTCATCTTTACACACTTTCTCACCCACATAAAAACACTTTAAACAACCACTTATTAGACCAACAGCTAAATTTTCAAATGTCGAGAAGACAGATAATACATCGTTAATTCATTGTCGGATTTTTACTCATGGTAAAAGAGCGGTAGCTGAGCGTCGGGATAAAGTTTCCTTGCCTCACCATGAATATAGCAATCAATCTTTTAAAAATTCAAATGGCTTAGACATACCCTTGAAAAGTGTAGGGTAGCGTTCGGAAAATCGATTAAAAAGGTATTGACCAAAGACTTCCAATAAGGTCACAACCAGAATATTGACAACTTGACTTAGGTTTACTGTCATTCTGAAAATTTCTTCGTGGTTATAAGTACCTATAGCAATATAGGCACCGTTATTCGGCAATTCAATTTTTTCAATAATATCTTCAAGAACATCTATAGAAAATACATCTTCCACCATGTCCATAAATTTTGTAAATACGATACCTTTGATAATTATTGCATGCTCTTAATATAATGTTGTAATGAGTCTAAAATACGTTCAGATTTAGAAACTTAACAATACAACTCTTCGCGGCAGTTATGATTGTAGCAGTAAAGAATGCGCAGCTAAATTGGTCAAATTATCATAGTTGAGATTATGGATGTTTTAAGTTATTTCTGTATGTTATCTAGCTAACTCCTTATAAAATAGCCAGCTCAACTTAGCACTCGGGATGAATAATTGTGTACCTTGTGGCTTATTGACGTCTGTGTCGTAACAAACGGATAAATGTTTGCTAAGAACTGAGTATAAGTTTACTTAAGGCCCCCATAAAACCTAGCGCAGCATATGATTGTATATCTGAGGGCATAATATTAGCAGTTAATGCATAATTAGGCGTACTTACACCAAGTTGCAGAAGTGATTTTATTGCCTCTTTACCATCCATGACTGGCATCTGAATATCCATCAAGATTACATCATATTGAACTGCCAGTGCCTTTTGTAATCCTTCAAGTCCATTTACTGCAAAATCCACCTGCGCAACTGTTTGCTGAAGATTAAAGGTGATCGACTGTTGATTCACTTTCGTGTCTTCGACCAATAAAATATTGCCGACTAATGAAGGGATCACTAAAGGTTTAGGGGCAATATTGCCTCGGTTAAGGATAGACTCGCATTCACCATCATATTTTTGGCAAACTATAGTCACACAGAATCTTGAGCCTTTGCCAAGGGTAGACTCCAATTCAACCGCACCTCCCATTAATTCAACCATACTTTTAGTGATAAATAATCCCAATCCACTGCCACCAAAATTCCGGGTGATACTAGAATCAGCTTGGCGGAAATATTCAAATATTAACGTTTGTTTATCTCTCGCAATACCCTCGCCGGTATCAATCACTTCTAACTGTAAGGTGCTGGTACTCACTAAAAATTTCACATGCAAACTGACACTGCCAGTTTCAGTGAACTTACTCGAATTACTAAATAAATTATGTATCATTTGTTGAATCGTGTATGGTCTGCCATTACCAATTCAGTTATAACAGAGTCCATTATCAGAACAAAATCAAGCTGTTTCTTTCTGCACTTAAAAAGGTAAATTTGTTCAATATTTTGTAGCAAGTTAGGAAGGTTAAAGCGTATGGCTTCAAGTTCTATTTTTGATTTTAATCTTAATTATATCTAGTACTAAACTTAACAAACTGGTTAAGTGGCCAGCACCGTTAATAATATTAGTCAGATTTTGTACTTGTTTTGCGATTTAGTTGGTGTTGCAATAATACCTCCTCAAAACCAACAATCGCGGTCAAAGGTGTCCTGATTGCATGATTCATCTTGGTTAAAAATTCTGATTTAGATTAGTTTGCTGCGTAAGCTTCTGTTTTCGCTTTTTCTGCTTCTCTGGTGCGCTCTAAGATCTGTTTTTCTAAGTTCTCTTTGAAGTCTTCTAATTCTTGATTACGCTAAATAATTCTAAAGATTGTTGTTCTAAAATAACTTTCACAGGTAGCCAAGCCTGCCGCTTTCTTTGATAACGCCTTTTTAGTATGTCTTCATTCATAAGATTGTTGGTGTTTGTATATCAATATCTCTGATTACTATATTCCTTAATATAATTTTATAATTTCATTTTACCGAAAAATTCATTAAACATGTTGAAACTGTTATTTTTATGGTCTGTACTTGCCCAAATCCATGGGCATTGGTACAGTTAGCACAATATTAATATTATCAATCAAAGTGCGGTTTTTACATGTTCAAAAAGTTACGGGGAATGTTTTCCAACGATTTGTCAATTGACCTCGGCACAGCAAATACCCTTATTTACATCAAAGATCAGGGTATTGTGCTCAATGAACCATCTGTTGTAGCTATTCGTCAAGAACGTGCCGGTGGGCCTAAAAGTGTTGCGGCCGTTGGGCGTGAAGCCAAACAAATGTTAGGTAGAACGCCAGGTAACATAAAGGCTATTCGTCCCATGAAAGATGGGGTGATTGCAGACTTTTATGTGACAGAAAAAATGCTTCAACATTTTATCAATCAAGTACATGATAATAACTTTTTACGTCCCAGCCCAAGAGTGCTGGTGTGTGTGCCTTGTGGCTCAACTCAAGTTGAACGACGAGCTATTCGTGAGTCCGCTTTAGGTGCAGGTGCCCGAGAAGTCTACCTGATTGATGAACCCATGGCGGCAGCTATTGGGGCTTGCTTACCGGTTTCAGAAGCGACAGGCTCTATGGTGGTGGATATTGGTGGCGGTACGACAGAAGTAGCCATTATTTCACTCAACGGTATCGTTTATTCGTCTTCAGTGAGAATTGGTGGCGACAAATTTGATGAATCGATTATTTCTTATGTTCGTCGTAACTTTGGTTCACTTATAGGCGAGGCAACAGCTGAACGTATTAAGCATGAGATTGGTGCTGCCTACCCAGGTGAAGAATTAGAAGAGATTGAAGTGAGTGGCCGTAACTTAGCAGAAGGCGTACCACGTAGATTCACACTTAACAGTAATGAAATTCTTGAAGCTTTACAAGAGCCTTTAACCGGTATTGTGTCTGCAGTTATGGTGGCACTTGAACAATCACCACCAGAATTGGCCTCAGATATCTCTGAGCGTGGCATGGTGCTGACCGGTGGTGGGGCTTTACTTAAAGATCTAGACCGTCTTCTTATGGAAGAAACCGGTATACCAGTGGTGATTGCAGATGATCCACTGACTTGTGTCGCTAAGGGCGGTGGTAAAGCATTTGAAATGATTGATATCCATGGAGGAGATCTCTTTAGCTACGAATAGTCGCAATTGAAATTTCATAGTAAACAAGGCGACATATTGTCGCCTTTGGGCAGACAATAATGAATTTAATGTTTTCAAGTGGACCCTTTCTGCCCAACCGACTTGTGCTGAGTCTTTTGCTGTCTGTGGCACTTATTCTGTTCGACCATAAGTTAGATGGATTTGGCACCACGAGAGTATATCTCAATTCATTGGTCAGCCCACTGCAATACTTAGCCAACCTACCTGGCCAAATGCTCAATGCCAGCGCAAGTCGTTTTGTTTCTCACGAACGCTTATTTAATGACAATGCTAAGTTGACCCATGATGCAATAGTGATGAACGGCCAACTGCAGCGCTTAATTTTTTTACAACAAGAAAATGACCGTTTACGCAGCCTATTAAATTCCCCAGTACAAGACAATACTCGCAAAATTGTCGCTGAGCTCATGGCAGTGGATAACAACCCTTATAGTCATCAAATAGTCATTAACAAAGGCGCTATTAATAGTGTGTTTGAAGGGCAACCCGTTTTAGATGATAAAGGCATTGTTGGACAAATTATGCAAGTGAGTTCAACTAATAGCCGCGTGTTACTCATAGCAGATGTTACCCATGCCATACCAGTTAGAGTAGCGCGGAATAACGTACGTTTAATTGCTTCTGGTTCTGGCAGCTTGGATGAGCTATTAATACAACATGTGGCACATAGTAGTGATCTAAAAATTGGTGATATATTGTTATCCTCAGGCTTAGGTAATATATTTCCAGAAGGTTACCCAGTAGCAACTATCATATCCATTATTCGAGATGAAAGTAGGCCATTTTCCCAAGTCAGAGCAAAACCTATTGCTCAACTTGACCGGTTAAAATACTTATTATTACTCTGGTCAGAGCGCTCATCTGAAGAAAAACAAGCAAAAGAAGAGATGGTGCCAAAATGAGCTTACGCAATTATTCTATCGCGCTGAGCATTGTGATTGCATTGGTACTTCAGATTATGCCCATGCCCGCTATGGCCGATTTGTACCGTCCAGATTGGGTCTTGTTGGTACTGAGTTATTGGGCACTGGCGTTACCCAACAGGGTCAATATAGGCGTGGCGTTTTTTACTGGCCTAATACTAGATATATTACTTGGCACTAGCATGGGTGTGCATAGCTTCGCTATGTGTTTATGTATTTATGTATTAGCTGTAAACCATAAACGTCTTCGCAATTATTCTGTTTGGCATCAATCTATTATTATTGGCATTATAGCGGCCTTATACAACTTGGTGATTTTTTGGGTTCAACATTTAATCACCGATATATATTTTTTGTTAAATTACCTCTGGCCCGTCTTAAGTTCAATGGTGATATGGCCTTGGTTATTCTGGTTACTGCGTAAAATTCGTCGCCAGCTGCGACTGAACTAATGATGTTACTTCTAGCCTCACAGTCTCCTCGCAGAGCTGAATTACTGAAACAAACAGGCATACCGTTTCGTCAATATCCAGTGGATATTGACGAAACAGTGCTAACCCATGAAACCCCTGACAAGTACGTTCGAAGAATGGCTCAAGAAAAGTCTAGTTTAGGTTACAAAAGGGCAGGGGCCAAAAAGCTAGTGTTGGGTTTGGACACAATAGTCGTCACTGAAGGCAATATTTTGGGTAAACCCAAAGACAAAGCTGACGCGGTGCGTATGTTGAATTTATTGTCCGATAGTACCCACCAAGTATTAACGGCCGTTACTATCACTAACTGTAAACAACAAAAAACCATTGTGGTTGAAACTCAGGTCTGTTTTGGGGCTCTTAGTAACGAGCAAATAGCATGGTATTGGACAACTGGTGAGCCACAAGATAAAGCTGGAAGCTATGGCATACAAGGACTAGGCGGTCAATTTGTGAAACATATTCACGGTAGTTATAGCGCTGTTGTAGGATTGCCTTTATACCAAACAAAAATGTTATTAACCGAATTTGGGATTATTAATGAGTGCTGAACTATTAATCAATGTTACCCCTTCTGAATCACGCGTGGCCTTGATTGAAAACGGTATCTTGCAAGAAATCCATATAGAAAGGCACACAAAACTTGGTTTGGTGGGTAATATTTATCGTGGAAAAGTGAGTCGAGTATTACCCGGCATGCAAGCGGCATTTGTAGACATAGGCTTAGATAAGGCGGCATTTTTACATGCCTCTGACATTGCGGTTCATAGCGAAGTAGAAGAAGATGTTTTAGCTAACCATATCGTAAAGCGTGATATCCGAGAGCTCGTAAGAGACGGACAAAATATTGTTGTTCAAGTGGTTAAAGACCAAATTGGTACTAAAGGCGCAAGACTTACCACCGATATTACTATCCCGTCTCGTTATCTAGTATTTATGCCAAGTGTTGAACACGTAGGTGTGTCACAACGCATTGAAGATGAGGTAGAAAGAGAGCGCCTCAAATCTTTAGTTCAAGGTTTTTGCAGCGAAGAGGGAGGTTTTATTTTACGTACTGCAGCCGAAGGAGTAAAAGAGCAGGAGCTGACCCAGGATGCTGATTTTCTAAAACGTCTGTGGCAAAACATTCGTTCTAAAATGAAAAACAAATCTCACATTTTGTATGAAGACTTACCTTTAGCTCGTCGCGTTTTAAGAGACTTTGTGGGCACTACGTTAGATAGAATTAGAGTCGATTCGAAGCTTTCTTTACAAGAATTGCAGCAATTTACTAACGAATATGTACCAGAGCTGCATAAGCTTTTAGAGTATTACCCTGGCGAAAGGCCTATTTTTGACCTATACGATGTAGAAAATGAATGTCAGCGCTCCTTAGAAAGGCGAGTAGATTTAAAATCTGGGGGTTATCTGATCATTGACCAAACTGAAGCCATGACTACCATCGATATCAATACTGGCGCTTTTGTGGGCCATCGTAATTTAGAAGAAACCATTTTCAATACCAATATTGAGGCCACTCAGGCTATTGCTCGGCAACTCAGGTTACGCAACTTGGGAGGCATGATCTTAATCGACTTTATCGATATGACAGTAGAAGACCACAAAAGAAGAGTGATGCATAGCCTTGAAATCGCCACCAGTAAAGATAGGGCCAAAATCAATATTCATGGCTTTACTGTGCTTGGCCTAATTGAAATGACACGCAAAAGAACCCGAGAAAGTCTGGAGCATGTTTTATGTGGTGAATGTCCAGTATGTAAAGGTCGCGGCTCGGTAAAAACGGTAGAAACTGTATGTTTTGAGATCATGCGCGAAATTGTTCGAGTCAATCGTGCCTATGACGCAGATAAATTTGTAGTCTATGCATCACCAGCCGTTGCCGACGCATTGCTTGGTGAAGAGTCACATATGCTAGCTGAACTCGAGATATTCGTAACTAAGCAGATTAAGGTCCATACTGAGCTTCTATACAACCAAGACAAGTTCGATGTCGTCATGATGTAAGTAGATGAAAAACCTCTATTCCAAACCTAAAAGTGTGTCATTTTATGCCGCTTATCTGATCAAAAAACTATGGGCATTGGTTGCTTTGAGTTTGGTTGTGGTTGCTGTGATCATTAGTGTGGTGCGTTATTCACTGCCTTATATGAACCTTCAAAAACATCATCTAGAACAATGGTTATCAGGACAAGTAGGAGCAGAGCTTACCATTGGCGAAATTAGTGCGAAATGGCAAAGAGTAGGTCCGGCAATAATACTCCGCGACATACAATTAGTTCAAAACACACCTTTAATACAAAACATACCATCACCCATTAGCCTAACGATTGCCGAAACAGCCATCGAAGTGGATTTTTGGCAATCTTTACGAGCCGGACAAATTCAATCAAATAAGTTTGATCTGCGCGAAATGGAATTGAATATTGATCTTGCCTCTTTAGAGCAAGAAGAGACCCAGTATCCAATAGTGGAGGCGCTAGAAAAGTTATTTTTGCAACAACTGCAGCTGTTTTCTATTAGTCAAAGCAAAATAATAATCAATACCAGAAATAATCAACAACAAGTAGTGCTTATTGACCAGGTATCTTGGATTAATCAGGAAGACCACCACCAAGGTGTGGGTCAGCTTCAAATAGAAGAAATCGCAAAAAACTCTACCTCTTTTATTCTTGATTTATATGGCAATCAAGAAAAACTCTACGGCACTTTTTTTGCTAAAGGAGAAGAAGTTGACTTATCTCCTTGGGTTGAACAATGGCTACCCAACAAAAACAAGTTAGTTGAGAGTCGTAGTAGTTTTGTTATGTGGGCGACGATTAAGGATAAATCGCTACAGTCTGTGCAACTTGACTTGTCCAATAGTCGCTTTGAGTGGCAAAGTTCAGAAAATGGTAGTCCAGAAAACAACCTCAAGGCTGCAGTGCTAGGTGGCCAAATTAATGCCAGTCCAGTGAATAATGAATGGTTATTTAATCTCAATAATTTGACCATGCAAATAAATAACAATGTGCTGGTATCAAACTGGTTGGGTAAAATTGACCAAACTGGCGCATTTACGTTGCAACATAGCCAACTGATAAAATTGGAGGCGGTATTACCCATGTTAGCCTTGGTAATCGAGCCCAACCAACTACAGTCACTTGAATCATTGCAACCACAAGCAACATTAAATTCGTTAAATATTCATCGTACGCTAAGCGGCGATATGGCGGTTAAAGCTTCAATTAGCGATATACAGTGGCAACAAACAAAATTTATTCCTGGTATGGCTGGTTTGGCAACCGAACTAAATTGGTTTAACGGTGATGGGCAATTAAGTCTAAAAAGTCAATCAGGGCAACTATCGATCAATAAGTTGTTACCAGACAATATTGAGTATCAGCAATTTTACGCTGATGTGTATATTCAGACCTCTGAGCAAAACGTCACCATTTTAGCTGAAAACACGTTGTTTAAAAGTGACCTTATTAGCCTTCGCCCTAACATCTTTTATCGCAGCATCGATAATTACTTAGGTTTTTCAACAACGATTGAAGCGATTGATGTAGTACAACTACCCAAACTTTATCCCACAGAGTTTATGGGGCTTAAGACTAAAAGTTATTTCATTAACTCTTTACAGCAAGGGGAAATAGAAAGCGCTCAAGTCATATGGCATGGCGCAGTCAACGCCTTTCCCTTTGAACAAAACCAAGGCGTTTTCCAAGCTCAACTCAAAGTGGCGGATGGAAAATTGAAATTTGCATCACCATGGCCTGCACTGAGCAATTTTGATATCAATTTATTGTTCGAAAATAAAAGCTTGACCATGACCAGCCAAAAAGCGCAATTACTGGATGTAACGCTAACTGACTTATCTGCACATATTCCTGAATTGGCTGCCAATGCTGTTTTAAATATAGATGCAAATGCCCAAGCCGATGGGCAACAGGTGGCTGATTTAATGCTGCAAAGCAGCCTTGGGGACACATTAGGTAAAACCTTACAACAAGTAAAAGTGAGTGGACCTGTAAAAACCCAGTTACATCTTTATATCCCTCTGACTGGTGAGAAGATGAGCGTCAAAGGCAAGGTGTTGTTGGTCAAAAACCAAGTTGAGTTACCTAGCTTAGATATTCTATTAGAGCAAGCCGATGGCACAGTCAGTTTTATTAACCATAAAATAACCACAAACGGTCTTGAGGCTCAGTTGTTAAAACAACCTATAAAACTCTCGTTTACAGGTGCGCAGGAGGACAAAGGTTATCAAGCAAACATTAATATTAACGGGGATTGGCAGGTTACGCCTTTACTTGAATCATTTTCTGATGGCTTAACAAAATACCTATCTGGAAGCAGTAACTGGACAGCAGACATTGCCCTGACGCTACCCACCCAAGGCTACGAATACACCGCACAAATATTCAGTGAACTCACCCAACTGAACTCAGACTTACCGGCCCCCTTTTCCAAGGCCTTAGCACAATCATTACCTCTAGTAGTCACCAGTCAAGGTAATGAACGAGCCTCATCAATCAAAGTCACGTTGGGACAGGACGTTGAATTTAATGGCAACTTACCTCATCAAGATATGCAATTTTCTCGCGCACACTTAGCCATTGGCCAATCAGATATGATGGGCATGGGCTTAGGTTTTAGCGTATCTGCCAATTTACTAGAGCTAGATGTTAGCGCTTGGTATGAGACTATTAATACACTTCTCAATGACCTCCCCGATAACAACGACAAAACATTACTAGAGGCACCAAAGCGTATTTTCATCAAAGCAGACAATACTTTGTTCGCATCACAAACGCTGACAGGATTAGAAGTGGTCGCCAAAAATACCAGTGATAGTTGGCTTTTTGATATCAATGCCAAAGAAACACGGATGGAAGTGGCTCTATACAAAGATTGGTTAAACAAAGGTGTTGATATTAAGGCTGATTTTATTGAATTCACAGAGTGGCAAGACTCTCGAACGGGTAAAGTCGAGGCACTATCAACCGCGCCGATTAAATTTGCTGCCAACATTGATACTTTACCGCCTGTGAGCTTTTCTTGTATCCGCTGTCGATTTCTGGATAACGACTTAGGCAAAATTGATTTTGACCTGTCTCGGTCCGCCACAGGTATGAAGATAGACCAAGTACGCTTAAAAAATGCGCATGGTCTATTTTATGGCTCTGGAGACTGGTTTTTAACCAACGGCCAAAGTAGTACACGTTTAAAGGGTGAATTTAGCAGCTCGGATTTTGGCGCATTTCTCAAAGATCTTAAATTGGACTCAGGTATCAAAGATTCAAAAGCCAGTTCCAAATTCGATTTAAGTTGGAGGCGCGCGCCTTACGAATTTAACTTTGAAACACTGAATGGCCAAATAGATTGGCGTTTAACAGATGGCTATTTGACAGAAGTAAGTGACCAAGGCTCACGAATATTCAGCTTACTTAGCCTCGACTCGTTGGTCCGTAAGCTAAAGCTTGATTTTAGAGACATATTTTCCAAAGGATTTTTCTACGACAAAATTAATGGCAGTGTTCAGCTAGAAAATGGCACCGCTTATACCCAAGACACCTTAGTCGATGGAGGAGCTGGCGAAATCACTATGGAAGGTTACACCGACTTAAACGCCCAGCAGCTCAATTACCAAATTGAGTTCGCCCCAAATGTGACATCCAGCTTGCCTGTGATAGTGGCATGGATGGTCAATCCAGCTACAGCATTGGCCGCCCTTGCGCTGGATCAAATGCTGACTTCAGCCAAGGTAATTTCTAATATCAAGTTTTCACTCACTGGCACCTTGGACGATCCACAACTCACAGAATTAGGTCGCGATAGCAAAGAAGTATCCTTGCCAGCACGGGTAAATCCAGTGCCTAAAACAGAAATCCCCTCCCTGTTTATAGATCGAAAATTTGATGACCCGGTCGATATAAAACTCCCTGATGAATTACCAGTAAGTGGCTAATGCCTGCCCAAATGTTGTAGCCATTCAAATGACATCTTCTCCCTTAGTTAAAGATAATCTTTTATTTGTAGAGCAGCAACTTAAGTTATTGCCCACACACAGACCCTGTTTGGTGGTATTGCCAGAATGTTTTGCGTGTTTTGGTGGTGATGACAAATTAATGATGGATATCGTAGAAGACCTGCATCTAGGTCCCATTCAACATAAGCTTAAGCAATTGGCTAAACAATATAACGTCTGGTTAGTGGCGGGCAGTTTGCCCATTTCATGCCCATCAACTGGCAAATACACAGCTTCTTGTTTATTAATCAATGATCATGGAGAGACGGTCGAAGAGTATCAAAAAATACACCTTTTTGATGTTCAAGTGGCAGATAATACTCGGGCATATATGGAGTCTTGCCACACTCAGGCAGGCAATACGTTAATAGTCACTCATACCCCCTTTGGTAACCTTGGCCTAGCCGTTTGTTACGATATTCGTTTTGCTGGCATGTTCACTGCCATGAATCAGATTGCACCGCTAGACGTATTAGCGCTACCCGCTGCGTTTACACATCAAACGGGGAAGGCTCACTGGCATCCATTGCTGAAAGCCCGTGCAATTGAAAATCAATGTTATATCGTTGCCGCGAATCAAACAGGTCAACATCGGAATAAGCGACAAACTTACGGTCACTCCTGTATCATCTCACCGTGGGGTGAAACGTTGATTGAATTACCCCATGATACCGGCATGATATATGCCCAACTTAATCATCAATTACTCGCTGATATCCGCACTAAAATGCCCGTTTATCAGCACAACAAATTCAGGAGTCACCTTGTCTAATTTGGTAGAAGAAAACTTACTAGATGCATCGGATCTAACCCGCTCCACATTAGAGTCAGCGCTAGATACCATATATCAACATGACAACGATTTTGCTGATTTGTATTTTCAGTCAAGCCAACACGAAACCTGGGTACTTGAAGACGGTATCATCAAAGAAGGTAGCTACAATATTGAACGCGGTGTGGGCGTTCGAGCCGTTAGTGGAGAAAAAACCGGCTTTGCTTATTCGGATGAAATATCCCCAGAAGCATTAATGAAAGCCGCAAAAGCTTCACGCAGTATTTCCAAGTCAGGTGGCAAACATAAAGTCGCGTCACTCAACCCAAGTCACCCCGCCAGTCGATACCATGCCCAAAATCCACTTTTGGGTATGCAAGAACAAGAAAAAATAGCGCTATTGCGAGCTGCAAATGAATACATCCGTAAGCAGGAAAGCGCCCTTACCCAAGTGGTAATTAGTATTAGCGGAGTATATGAAGAAATTTTAATTGCAGCGACAGACGGCACTTTTTGTAGCGATATTCGCCCGCTTATACGTTTCAACTGTTCGGTATTGATGGAAAAAGACGGACGCCGAGAAAGAGGCAGTTCAGGTGCCGGTGGACGATATGCTTATGATTATTTTGTCGCACAAGACGATGGCCGCCCCCGCTATCAACAAGTAGCTGATGAAGCCATTCATATGGCAAGAGTCAATATGCAAGCTGTGCCAGCCCCCGCAGGGAAAATGCCGGTTGTGTTAGGAAATGGTTGGCCAGGCGTATTGTTACATGAAGCAGTAGGCCATGGTTTAGAAGGTGACTTTAATCGTAAAGGCGCGTCTACTTTCAGTGGTCGTATCGGTGAACAAGTTGCATCCAAAGGCTGTACGGTTGTTGATGATGGTACATTAGCCAACAGACGTGGCTCTCTCAGCGTTGATGACGAAGGCACACCGACTCAACACAATGTGTTAATTGAAGACGGTATTCTTAAAGGTTACATGCAAGACAAACTCAACGCGCGCTTGATGGGTGTTGCTCCCACCGGTAATGGCCGACGTGAATCTTATGCTCATTTGCCTATGCCACGTATGACCAATACCTATATGTTAGGCGGTGAATTTCCACCAGAAGAAATCATTGCATCCATAGAAAAGGGCATTTATGCCCCTAACTTTGGCGGTGGTCAGGTTGATATCACCTCAGGAAAATTTGTATTTTCTACCTCCGAAGCTTACTTAATCGAAAAAGGTATCATCACCACTCCTATCAAAGGCGCAACCTTAATTGGCAATGGCCCAGAAGCCATGCAAAAAATTTCTATGATAGGTAATGATTTAGCCTTAGATAAAGGGGTTGGTGTGTGCGGTAAGGATGGGCAAAGTTTGCCCGTTGGTGTAGGTCAACCCACCCTTAAAGTAGATGGGTTAACCGTTGGTGGTACAGCTTAACCTTACGCAACCCCAAGCTTAGATAGGATACGAGCTACGCTTGTCGAAAGGTGAATCAGTGCAGCCAACAACACTGCAGCATTAAGGAATAAGGGTACAAGCTACTTACATTTAATGCGTACTTACATGTAAGATAAAGTTATAACATAGCGGCATTAACGAGTATTAACGAGCATTAAATGAAGCAAGACACAAACGCTAGTTTTTGGGGTTTAAGCCCTATTTTGATATTTGTATTGATGGTTTTGTTGTCTGGGGTAGTTGGCCAAGACTTTACACTTATGCCCATTCTCGTAGCTTTTATGCTTGCTGCAGCTTATGCCTTGGCTATTAATCCTGGCAACACGCGCTTAAGTTTACATCAAAAGGTCGACATTTTTTGCCATGGCGCCGGCGACAAAACCATCGTGCTGTTGGTTTTTATTTTTCTTATGGCGGGTGCCTTATATGCCTTAACCATCGATATTGGTGCACGGGACGCCACAGTGAATTGGGCCTTAGATATTATTCCCGCGCAATTTTTGCTACCTGGCTTATTTGTGGTTTGCTGCGGAATTTCTTTTGCCATGGGCACCTCAATGGGCACCATTACCGCTCTTGCACCCATTGGCATCGGTTTAGCCGAAAATCTTGGCATACCCCCCGCATTGGCGTTAGGTGTGGTCATTGGCGGTGGTATGTTTGGAGATAATTTATCTTTTATATCAGATACCACCATCGCGGCTACACGCACCCAGGGCGTGAAATTAAAGGATAAATTTAAAGCTAATCTGATTATTGCTTTACCCGCTGCTCTTATTACTATTGCGGCTTTATTTTTTATTGAGGTAAAGGTCGAAACAGCCATGACAGGGCAAGACTATAATCCCTGGCTGATGCTGCCCTACTTAATGATCATCGTAACGGCGCTGCTAGGGATAAACGTAATTGTGGTATTGGGTTTTGGGATCTTAACGGCGGCAATTATCGGTTTAAGTAACGGCACGTTTACCGGCTGGGAAGCCTTGCAGAGTATTCAAAAAGGTATTGATTGGATGCAAAATCTCGCCATTATCGCCCTAACCATTGGCGGCATTGTCAGTTTGATGAAGGCTTATGGTGGCTTAACATGGTTAATGAATGTGATTTGCGCCAGAATAAAAACGAAAAAGGAGGCTGAGTTTGGTATTGCTTCATTGGCCTGTTTGTTAGACCTATCCATCGCTAATAACACTATCAGTATTGTTACGGCTGGCCCTATTGCCAAAGACTTAAGCCAGACCTATCAAATTGACCCAAGGCGAACCGCCAGCCTCTTAGATATTTTTTCTTGCGGCTGTCAGGGTCTGGTGCCCTACGGCAGCCAAATGCTCACAGTTTCTGCCTTGGCGGGTCTTTCACCCTTAGCGATCACACCTTACACCTGGTACCCCATGTTGTTATTGATGTTCGCCTCACTTGCCATTATCTTTGGTCTTCCCCACTTTAAACAATCTGCACAAGACGAGTTTGTGACTAAACAAGATTGAGTCGTTACGGTCAGAACTCCTTTTTTTTAATTTAAGTGACGAAGGGTCTTTTAGAACAACAATGGATATGCATTAGACATATCCTTTTGTCTTCCCTTTCAGAATAGCAGCATGCGCAGTTCAAATTGACGTTCTTAATAATATGTCGATGCATGCTGTTGTGGTTGAATTAACCGGACACTTCAATAAAGGATTATAATCCTGTTAATTGAGGTGAATATGACTAGACGAACAAATAAACATTATCCCGCAGAATTTAAACAAGAAGCGGTCGCTCTGGTAATAGAGCAAGACTATCCAATCGTACAAGCTGCTGCATCTTTAGGTGTGACAGACAAACTACTTTACAACTGG